>Ga0114931_10000225_pt1 | contig 65655 bp, 47 predicted proteins | sample 2SBtaG_FD_89579 | JGI IMG/M metagenome (GOLD analysis project Ga0114931, IMG submission 89579) | Deep subsurface microbial communities from Kolumbo volcano to uncover new lineages of life (NeLLi) - 2SBTROV14_V59a metaG | ecosystem: Environmental > Aquatic > Marine > Volcanic | place: Kolumbo... | reverse complement strand
CTGCAGGAGATCCTCTGGCACTTCCTGCACTTCCGGCTGGAGGTCGTCACGCGGCGGCTGCAGCACGAGCTGGGCGCGCTCGAACGGCGCATGCACGTCCTCGACGGCTTCGTGAAGATCTTCGACGCCCTCGACGAGATCCTGCGCATGATCAGGAAGAGCGACGGCAAGGCGGACGCGGCCAAGAAGATCATAGCGAAGTTCAAGCTCGACGCCGAGCAGACCGACGCCATCCTCGAGTTGAAGCTGTATCGGCTCGCGCGGCTCGAGATCCTGGTGATCCAGAAGGAGCTCGCGGACAAGAAGAAGCGCGCCCGCGAGATCAAGAAGCTGCTCGGCGACGTCGAGTCGCGCGGCCGCTGGGGCATCGTCAAGAGCGAGCTCCAGGGCATCATCGCCGGCTACGGCAAGGCCGACAAACGCCGCACGTTGATCGCGGCCGTCGAGGGCGAGCCGGAATTCTCCGCCGAGGATCTGATCGTGGCGGAGGACAACCAGGTCCTTCTGACCCGCGACGGCTGGGTGAAGCGCCAGAAGGAGATCAAGGATCCTGCCTCCACGCGGCTGCGCGAAGGCGACCAGGTGCTGGCGGTACAGGCCGGCTCCACGCGCGCCACCATCGCGTTCTTCTCGAACTTCGGGACAGCCTACACCTGCCGCCTCATCGACGTGCCGGCGACCACCGGCTACGGCGAGCCGATCCAGAAGCTGTTCAAGCTCAAGGACGGCGAGCGCATCGTGGCGGCCTTCTCGCTCGACCCGCGCGTGGTCGGCAACCTGGCAGAGAAGGAGGGCTACTTCCCGGAGACGTACGGCGTGGCGGCCAGCAGCGACGGCTACGCCCTGTGCTTCGGCCTGTCGCCCTTCGTGGAGCCGAGCACGCGCAGCGGGCGACGCTATGCGCGACCGAAGAAGGGCGCGGTCATCATCGGCGTCGAGGCGGTAGGCGGGGAGGAGGCGCTGATCGCAGTCAGCCGCCAGCGGCGCGCGCTCCTGTGCGAGGTCGGCGAAGTGAACTACCTATCCGGCCCGGGGCGCGGCGTGCTCTTGATCAAGCTCGGCGCAGGCGACGACCTGATCGGCTTCAAGGCGGCCGACGACGACCGCGACACCATCGTGGCGCGCACGTCGCTCGGCGGCGAGCAGCGCGTCAACACCGCCAAGTACGAGCTCACCAGCCGCGGCGGACGCGGACGCGAGGTGATGAAGCGCGGCTCGCTGGTCGAGATCGTGCACGAGACGCCACCGGCGCTGGAACCGCTGGAGGAGTCATGACGCGGGCAGCGCGAGGGAACGGGAGAACCCCATGACGAGATACACCGCCAAGGACATCACCGTTCTCGAGGGGCTCGACCCGGTGCGCAAGCGCCCGGGCATGTACATCGGCGGCGTCGGCTCGTCCGGGCTGCACCATCTGGTGTGGGAGATCGTCGACAACGGCGTCGACGAGGCGATGAACGGCTACGCCTCGGAAGTCACGGTGACGCTGCACAAGGGCGGCAAGTCCATCACGGTGAGCGACAACGGCCGCGGCATCCCGGTCGACATCCACCCCAAGCACAAGAAGAGCGCGCTCGAGATCATCTTCTCGACGCTGCACGCGGGTGGCAAGTTCGAGAACTCGAGCTACAAGACGGCGGGCGGGCTGCACGGCGTGGGCGCGTCGGTGGTCAACGCGCTGTCGACGAAGCTGGTAGCGACGGTACGGCGCGACGGGGCGGAGTGGCAGCAGGAGTTCAAGGCCGGCAAGCCCGTCGGCAAGCTGAAGAAGCTGCGCACGGTGCGCGGCTCGGGCACGACCGTCTTCTTCCGTCCCGACCCGACCATCTTCCCGAAGATCGACTTCAGCGCCGATCTCATCCGACAGCGGCTGGAAGTCACCAGCTACCTGCACACGGGGCTCAAGGTCGTTTTCGTCGACGAATCGAAGAACGAAAAGGTCACCTTCCAGCACGACAACGGCATCGTCGACTACCTCGACCACGTCCTGAAGGAGCGCGGCGCGCGTCCGGTGCACGAGGCGCCGTTTTCCCTCTTCCGCGACAACGGCGCGCGCGTCGAGGTCGTGTTCCGCTGGACGGAGTCGACCGACGAGCACCTGAGGAGCTACGTCAACGGCATCCCCACGGGCTCGGGCGGCACGCATGAGCACGGCATGCGCGCCGGCATGACCAAGGCCATCCGCAACTACATCGACACGCACCACCTGACCCCGCGCGGCGTCACGCTGACCGGCGACGACATCCGCGAAGGCGTGGTGGGCGTCCTGAGCGTGTTCATCGCCGACCCACAGTTCCAGGGGCAGACCAAGGACCGGCTGAACAACCCCGAGGTACAGTCGGTGGTCGACGGCGCGGTGCGCCCGGCGCTGGAGCAATGGCTGAACCAGAACCGCACCACCGCCGAGCAGATCGTCGGGCGCATCATCCTCGCGGCGCGCGCGCGAGAGGCGTCCCGGGCGGCTTCGGCGTCGGTGACGCGCAAGTCGGCGACCAGCGGGCGGCTCACGCTGCTCGGCAAGCTCAGCGACTGCACGTCGTCGAACCGGGAGTCGACGGAGCTGTTCATCGTGGAGGGCGACTCGGCGGGTGGCTCGGCCAAGCAGGGGCGCGACCGCGCGCACCAGGCCATCCTGCCGCTGCGCGGCAAGGTGCTGAACACGGAAACGGTCTCGCTGAACAAGCTGCTGGAGAACAAGGAGCTCTCGGACCTGATTACCGCGCTCGGCTGCGGTATCGGCAAGAGCTTCGATATCGGAAAGCTCCGCTACCAGCGCGTCGTGCTCCTGGCGGACGCGGACAGCGACGGCCACCACATCACGACGCTCCTGCTCACGTTCTTCTACCGGCACCTGCCGGAGCTGATCCGCCAGGGCAAGGTCTTCGTCGCGCTGCCGCCGCTCTACCGCATCGACATCGGCAAGGACACGTACTGGGCCGCCGACGACACGGACCGCGACCGCATCCTCAAGCAGCACCAGAAGGGCAACGCCAAGCCGGAGATCACGCGCTTCAAGGGCCTGGGCGAGATGATGCCCAAGGTGCTGTGGGAAACCACGCTCGACCCGAAGACGCGCCGGCTGATCAAGGTGGAGATCGCCGACGCGCTCGAGACCGACCGCGTCGTCAGCGAGCTGATGGGGCGCGACCCTTCTGCGCGCTTCCATTTCATCATGGACCGCGCCGAGGAAGCCCAGGAGCTGGACGTCTAGCGCCAGAGTGGGGGTCTAGCGCCTCGATTCTCTTGAATCGAGGCGCTAGACGACCGCGAAGCGGTCGAGGGATGGAAACGCGGGACTAGCGCGAGCGGAACTCCGCGATCAGCTGTTCGGCCGCGCTGTAGGGATCGATCTCGCGGGCCTCCACGCGACGGGCGGCTTCGTCGATGGCCGCTCCGAGCTCGGCGGCGGCTTCCTGCACCAGCGCGTCGCGCAGCGAGGCGACCATCTGCTCTTTCTGCCGCTCGATGCGGCGCGCTCGGCCGGCATCTGTTCCGCCGAGCCAGGCTCGATGCGCCTCGAGCCGTTCGAGCAGCTCGCCCGTAGCGTGGTCGCGGGTCGCAATGCACTCGACGATAGGCGGCGTCCAGGGGCCTTCTACCGGCTCGCTCTGGGCGCCGGCCGACTTCGGTACCCGCACGGCCGCTGCAGAGTGACCGCGCTTTCCCGCCGCCGATGCGCCGCCGAGCAGGTTCGAGCCGAGCGCGATCATCAGCTCCAGGTCCCGCACCGTGCCCTGCACTCCGTCGCGGTCGGCCTTGTTGACGGCGAACACGTCTGCGCATTCGAGGATGCCCGCCTTGATCGCCTGCACGTCGTCGCCCATGCCGGGCGCCATCACGACGAGCGTGGTGTGCGCGGCGCGCGTCACCTCGAGCTCATCCTGCCCGACACCGACCGTCTCGACGATGACGACGCCGGCTCCCCAGGCGTCGAGCACACGCGCGATGTCGGCTGCCGAGCGCGACAGACCACCGAGGGCCCCGCGCGTCGCGACGGAACGGATGAAGACCTCGGGGTCCTCGAAATGCTGCTGCATGCGGATGCGGTCGCCGAGGATGGCGCCGCCCGTGAAGGGGCTGGTCGGATCCACCGCCACCACGCCGACGCGCGTCCCGCCAATCCGGAAGCGCTGGATCAGCCGGTCGGTGAGCGTGCTCTTGCCGGCGCCCGGGTTGCCGGTGATGCCCAGCACCCAGGCCGAGCCGGTCCCCGGATACAGCTCCTTGAGGATCTCGCGGTGCCCCTCGACGCGATCGTCCACCATGCGGCACACGCGCGCCGTGGCCCGCACCTCGCCGTCGAGGATCCGCCTGGTGAGCTCGAGCACTGCGAAAACCTCGGACCTATCGCGCGCGCTGTCAACAATCGGCGCGGTCTACTTCTTCGCGCGCAGCTCCGCGACAATCCGCTCGACGGTACGGGTAGTCATGGTGCCGTCGCGCACCTCCTGGTCGTCGAGCAGCCGCTTCTGGAAATTGATGTTCGTGCGGATGCCGCCCACGATGAACTCGTCCAACGCCCGGCGCATGCGGCGGATGGCTTCCTCGCGGCTCTTCGCGTGCACGATGAGCTTGGCCAGAAGCGAGTCGTAGGCTGAAGGCACGCTCCACCCGCCGTATACGCCGGAATCGACGCGGACACCCGCGCCGCCGGCCGGATGGTATTCCGTGATGAGCCCGGGCCAGGGCACGAACGTCTCGGCGTCCTCCGCCATGATGCGGCACTCGATGGCATGACCGCGGAATTTCCAGGGCCGCGTGTCCGGCAGGTTCAGCTTCTCCCCGGCGGCCACGCGGATCTGCTCGACGACCAGATCCAGGTCCGTGACCATTTCCGTGACGGGATGCTCCACCTGCAGCCGCGTGTTCATCTCGAGGAAGTAGAGCTTCTTGTCCTTGTCCATCAAGAACTCGAGCGTGCCAAGCGAGGTGTAGCCGCTCTCGCGAATGGCGTGCCGGATGAGCTCGCCCATCTTCGAGCGCAGCTCGTCGGTCATGGCGGGGCTCGGCGACTCCTCCAGCAGCTTCTGGTGGCGCCGCTGCAGCGAGCACTCCCGCTCGCCGAGCGTCCAGACCTGCCCGTGCTGATCGGCCAGCGCCTGGAATTCGATGTGGCGCGGGCGCTCCACGAAACGCTCGAGATACAGCTCGGCGCTGTTGAAGCTGCTCATCGCCTCGGCCGTTGCCGACTCGAAGGCGCGCCGCACCTCCGCGGTCGATCGCACGACGCGCATGCCGCGCCCGCCGCCGCCGCCGCGCGCCTTGATCATGACCGGGAAGCCGATCTTCTTCGCCTCGGATTCGGCGTGCTGGTGGCTTTCCAGCGCTTCGCTTCCGGGCAGAAGCGGCAGGTTGAACCGCTCCGCCATTTGGCGCGCCTTGATCTTGTCGCCCCAGGCGCTCATGGCATCGGGCGGCGGCCCGATGAAGCAGAGTCCGCAGCGCTCGACCACCTGGGCGAATTCGGCGTTCTCGCTCAGAAAGCCGTAGCCGGGGTGGATGGCGTCAGCGGCCGTGACCTCGGCGGCGCTGATGATGGCCGGAATGTTCAGATAGCTCCGAGCGGGCGCGGCGGGACCGATGCAGATCGCCTCGTCCGCGAAACGCACGTGCAGCGCCGTTGCGTCGGCTTCGGAATGCACCGCGACCGTGGCAATGCCGAACTCGCGGCACGCGCGGATGATGCGCATGGCGATCTCGCCACGGTTGGCGATCAGGACCTTGGAGAACACCGGGGAGGCTCCATCGGTTCAGGCCAGCTCACGCCGTCTTCAGCTTGAATAGCTTCTGCCCGAACTCCACACTCTGGCCGTTGTCGACGAGAATCTCGACGATTGCGCCGTCCTGTTCCGACTCGATCTCGTTCATCAGCTTCATCGCCTCGACGATGCAGAGCGTGTGACCCTTCTTCACGGCGCTGCCGACTTCGCAGAACGGCTCCGCTTCAGGAGACGGGGCGCGGTAGAACGTGCCGACGAACGGCGACGTGATGTACACCACGCCCGGCTCGTCCTCGGCCGCGCTCTCCGACGCGGCTCCGGGCAGCGCCTCCTGAGCGGGTGCCACGTGCGCGACGGGTATCCCCGCCGCCGCGGAGTGCCCGACCTTGAGGCACATCCTGTACTTGTCGTCCTGGTACTCGAACTCGCTGACGCCGCCTTCTTCCAGCGTCCGGAGCAGGCTCTTGAGCTGCTTGAGCGTGATCTCCATCGTACGTACCTCGACCCGTCCGAACGGGTGAACCCTCCTGAGGCCCGGGACGCTAGTCGCTCGCCCCGGGCTGTACAACCGGCATGAGGCGCGAATCTTGATTCGCGCTGGGCAGGAACCGACCGGCGGAACGCCTACTGGCGCAAGCGCGCGAGCAGTCCGTCGAGCGCCAGAGAATAGGAATCCGGGCCAAATCCGGCAACGCGCCCGACGCACGCCGGCGCAATGCGCGACCGGCGACGGAACCCCTCGCGCGCGTCGGGGTTGGACAGGTGCACCTCCACCGCCGGCAGCCCGGCACCACGCAGTGCGTCGTAGAGCGCGTACGACGTGTGCGTGAGCGCCCCTGGGTTGATCAGGATGCCGGCATAGCCCTCGTCACAGGCCTGCCAGATCCAGTCGATCAATGCCCCCTCGTAGTTGCTCTGGCGGCAGTCGACCTCAGCACCAGCGGCGAGCGCGAGCTTGGCGAGACGGTGGTGGATCTGCTCCAGCGTCTGCGTGCCGTAGACCTCCGGCTCGCGTCGCCCGAGACGGTCGAGGTTGGGGCCGCTCAGCACCATGATGCGGAAGACGTGCTCCGCGCCGCGGGCGCGTCCCGCCTTCACGCGGCGTCGCGGCACCTTGACGCGCGCTGCGCGCGGGGACTTCGGCCTCGGCTTGACCGGGGCGATGGCCTTCTGCTGCTTCGACCGGGCCAACGGCCGGCTCAGCTTAGCTCGTCGACGAGCTTCGGCGCGGTGACCCTGAGCATGAAGCGACCCTTGCCGAAGTTTCCATCCGGAGACATCGTCAGGGCGAGGAAGTAGTTGTTGTTGATGATGCGGATCAGCGTCACCATCTTCTCGCTCTTGAACGCGACCTCGCGCGTCTCGCCGGCTTCGAGCATCTCCGTGGCCCGCTGGATGGCCTTGACCACGACGCTGACCTCGGCCCCGACGGCTTCGATATCGAACCCGCCGGAATCGTCGCGGGCGTAGCTCTCGACCGGTATGCCCTCGAAGTCCATCAAGAGCCCGGCGAGGCCGCCGTCCGTCCCGTCCACGACGCCCTGGAGCGCTTCCTTGAACATGTCGCCAGGTTAGCCGGTTTGGCTGCGCGGGTGAATGTTATCGCGGGAAGCGGGCATTCCCCGGCCAGAAGGCCGAGATCCCCGCTTTCGTCCCTCGGGGGTTGCACCCGGGCGCCGACTGGGTGATGGCCTCCAGGGACATTTACCTGCTGAGCGACCTTGACCCCCTGCGCGGCGAACGGCTACCTTCGCGCACGCCAGAAACGGCACGGACGTCAAAGCCCTACAGGTAGGTAGTCGAAACCCGATGCGTGCGCGAGCGGGGGACCCGCCCCGCACAATGACACAGAAGATCCTCGCCGGCCGCGCCGACGATCCGAGCCTCGACGGGGATCTCGTCCGGGTCAAGGTCGATCAGGTCATCCTGACGCGGCAACCGAACCGGGTCCTTGGCGAGGCGCTGCAACTGGGGATGAAGAAGTCCGCGGTCGACGTAGCTATTGCCTACGACACGCGGTGCATCACCGATGGAGCGCCTGTCGAATCCAGCCCAGGCGCCCCGGAACGCGTCTCCCGCGAGGTACTCCAGCAAGGTGTGCTGATCGCCCGCCCCGGCATCGGCTTTCCGGCCGCGGTACATCTGGAACGCTTCGGAAGTCCGGCGCGGCTGGCGCTCACCGACGAGCCACGGATGGGCTCGGTGGGCGGGGCCGGCATGCTGACGCTAGTCGCCTCGCCCTCCCAGCTTGCCGAAGCGCTCGCGCTCGGCACCTTCTGGGTACGTCCTCCACGCAGCATCCAGGTGCTGCTGTCGGGTCGCGTCCGGCCGTTCGTGTGCGTGCGCGACGTGGCGCTCGAGCTCATCCGACGCGAGCTCGGCGAGGTGATCCGGCGCGTAGACGACGAGTTCCACGCGCCGGTGGTCGTCGAGTTCGCCGGACCCAGTGCGCGGCTTCTGTCGGTCGCCGACCGCGCGGTGCTGTGCGCGCTTGCGCCCCAGCTCGGAGCGGCAGCAGCGGTCTTCGTCAGCGACGAGAAGACCGAGGTGTACCTGCGCGACCAGCGGCGCTCCAAGGCACACCGCGGCCTCGTGCCGGACGCCGGCGCGCCCTGCGACGACGTGATCAGCGTGGATCTCTCCGCGGTGGATCCGCTCGTCCTCGACGAGGAAGGCGTGGTGCGCCCGGTGCGGGAGCTCGCCGGCAAGCCGGTCCACCAGGTCGTGCTCGGCGGGGACTCGGGCGCGTCGCTCCGCGATCTACTGGCCGCGGCAGCGCTCTTGAAGAGCAAGCGGGTCCCTCCAAGGCTCGATCTACTGGTGGCTCCGCCGTCGCGGCAGGCTCTCGAGGTGCTGGCGCAGTCCGGCGCACTGGTCGATCTGATCGCAACAGGCGCGCGGCTCGTCGAACCGGATCACCGCCTGGTGACCGGAGCGTTGTATCCGCCCGCACCCGGCGGCGTCTCGATGCGCACCTTCGATCCCGAACCCGGCACGCCCGCAGCGCGTCGCTTCGTGGTCGCTTCGGCCGAAACGCTCGCGTACGCGGTGGCTTCGGGACAGGTGGGCGACCCGCGCTCGTTCAAGCGGCCGGTGCGGGTCACGGTCCCGCGCTCCCTGCCCACCGACGACGTACTGATCCTGCGCAAGCGCAAGGGCAAGGAGAAGGGAAAGGTGGACGACTCCACCAAGAAGGTCCTCCCGGCCGCCCCTCCCGATCCTGCAGCGTGGAAGAAAGCCACGACGCTCGCGCTGGTGCCCGAACGGCGCGAACCCGGCGAACCGAGCGCGCTCCTGCTCGAATCGCTGGATGACGTGCGCTGGGCCGCACGCCATGCGGCGTCGCTGGCGCCCAACCTACGCGCGGTCATCGCACCGTACATCCCGAGCGGCACCGTAGGGGTGTTCGCCGGGCTCGGCATCCTGGCGCTCACCGCCGACCAGGGTGCGCTGGACAAGATGCGGCGTCAGCGCTCGCTGGGGCTGCCCGCGCCCGAGAAATGGGACGGCCAGGAGAGCATCACCGCGTCGGCGGGCAGCTCCAAGGTCGACCTGCGCTGGGCGGCGATCGGTGCGGAACGGCACTGGACTGCCGCGGGAACGGCCCGATCGGCAGGCGCGCAAAGGCCCCAGTCGTAGGGATTGGTCGCCAGCTCCGGCGAGCTGATCTATCGTCGGCGCACGATGCGTACGCTGGCATGCCTGGGGACGCTGGCCTTGTTCTTGGCGGCGCGGGGCGCGCTCGCCGCGCCCGGTGGCGGCGGGACCGGCGGAGCGAAGGCGAGCGACACCGCCGACGACGCCCCGGACACGGCGAAGTCCGACACCGCCGCGGGCACGCAGAAACCCGACGACGCCAGTCCGACACGTGACAAGGGCGGCGAAGCAGGAGGCGACAAGAAAGAGGACGAGCCTCCGAGCTACGGACACGGGCGACAGTTCGGTCTGCGCGCCGGCGTCTACGGCGGATACAACATGGTATTCCGCTACGATCGGTCGCCATTTTGCTCGGTACCCAAGCCCAACAAGGCGACCAAGGACCAGCAGAAGTTCTGCGGCCACCAGGCGCCCTTCGGCGCCGATCTGGCGCTCGCCTTCGCGCCGCTGGATTCCATCGAGCTGTTCCTCTGGGGGCGATTCGGCTTCACCCGCGAGAAGGAAACCGACACCAACCCGCTGGTCGTCGTGGGTGCGGGCGCGCGTGCCTATACGATGAGCGACTCGGCGTTCAAGGTCTTCATCGAACCGGCGATCGGGCTGGAGCTCGAAGGGGGCGGCACGAAGGAGAACTGGCAGGCGACCAACGCCAACTACAATCCCGAGTACAAGCAGGACGTCATCTTCCACGTCGCGGCCGGCCCCCAGTACGACTTCGCGAAGAGCGTCGGCATCTATCTCGATGCGGGCTTGACCGTGGGCATCCTGCGCTCCATCCACACCACGATGGAGCTCAACGCCGGCGTCCAGGCGCGCTTGCCCTGAGCTCGACGAGAGCAGCATGACGGAACGACCCTTCCGGATCCTGGGAGTCCAGCAGATCGCCATCGGCGCAGCGGACAAATCCGCACTGCAGAAGCTCTGGCTCGATGTGCTCGGCCTGCAGAAGGTCGGGCAGTACAGGAGCGAGAAGGACAACGTCGACGAGGACATCGCCGTCGCGGGCAGCGGCCCGCTGCGCGTCGAGGTGGATCTCATGCAACCGCTGGATCCCGACGGGCGCCCCAGGGTGCACGAGCCGGCGCTGAACCACGTTGGACTCTGGGTGGATGACCTCGAGGTTGCCGTCCAGTGGCTCCAGGGCCAGGGCGTGCGCTTCACCCCGGGTGGCATCCGCAAGGGCGCGGCGGGCTACGACGTCTGCTTCATCCACCCGAAGGGAAACGAGCAGGCACCCATCGGCGGGGCCGGCGTCCTGATCGAGCTCGTGCGGGCGCCCGCCGAGGTGGTCGCGGCGTTCGAGCGCGAAGCGACACGCTAGAGCGCTCTAGCCCCTCGATTCTCTTGAGTCGAGGGGGAGGCTCGGCGAAGCCGAGGGGGCGCTGCTGCGCCCCAGACAAACGGTGCTAGTCCCGCGTTGCGCGGCGTAGCCGCGCGTGTGAAGCACCCATCGCTTCGATGGAAACGCGGTACTAGTCGTCGAGGAGCGCCAGCAGACGGCGCGCGCCTTCGGTAGGCGTGATGCGGCTCCTGTCGACGTCCTCGCGGATGCGGGGCAGGAGCGCCTGCACGTCTTCGCGCGAGAAGAAGCGCTGCTCGAGCCCGTCGTGGATCATGCTGCTCAGCCAGGCTTCGCGCTGCTCTGCGCGACGCCTTTCGAAGAGCCCATGCGCTTCGAGATGCCGGCGATGCTCGAGCACCAGCTTCCACACCTCCTGCATGCCGCGCTCCTCGAGCGCACTCGCCGTCACGACCGGTGGCGTCCAGCCTTCGGTGGGCGAGCGCAGGAGCGACAGCGCACTCTTGAGCTGCGCGGCCGCTCGCCCAGCCGCTTTGACGTTGTCGCCATCGGCTTTGTTGATCGCGAGGATGTCCGCCAGCTCCACGATACCGCGCTTGATGCCCTGCAGCTCGTCGCCCGCGCCCGCCAGCATCAGGAGCAGGAAGCAGTCGACCATCGACGCCACGGTGTACTCGGACTGCCCGACGCCCACGGTTTCCACGATCACCGCGTCGTAGCCCGCGGCCTCGCACAGCAGCATCGCCTCGCGCGTGCGCCGCGCCACGCCGCCCAGCGATCCCGCCGAGGGGCTCGGACGGATGAAGGACTGATCGTTCGCTGCCAGACGCGGCATGCGGGTCTTGTCGCCCAGGATGCTGCCACCCGAGATCGAGCTCGACGGATCGACGGCCAGCACCGCCACGCGATGCCCCTCGCCGATCAGGTACAGGCCGATCGCCTCGATGAACGTGCTCTTGCCAACGCCCGGAACGCCGCTGATCCCGACTCGGAGCGCGTTGCCGGTATGGGGCAAGAGCTCCGATAGAAGCTGCCGCGCTTCCGCCTGGTGATCGGCACGGGTGCTCTCGACGAGGGTGATCGCCTTCGCCAGCGCGCGGCGCTCACCGCCGAGCACGGCGCCGGACAGCGGACTTTCGGGAGGCGGGGTCACCAAGGGATCCTGTCTGCGCGCTCGAGCGAGCACAAGTATCGTGCCCCTGGAAAGGCCGCTCGCGGCGAGCCGGGCCTACGCGGCCGGAGCCACGGCCCCGCCGACGGCGTCGTCCGCCCCGCTCTGCTGCACTTCGGCGAGACCGCTCTTTTCGAGCCACACAACAGCCCGACCAGCAGCGCGCGCCGGTCGTCGACGAAGGACGGCTTCTTCCTCTCGAAGGCGTGAGCTGTATTTCCCTATCGCGCGGCCCCGACGCCGCCCTTGGGGGCCCTACTCCGCGGCCTTGCCTGCGCCGATCACGCCGAGCACGCGACGCGCGGCCTCCGGAATCGGCGTGCCGGGCCCGAACACAGCGGCGACCCCCGCCTTCTCCAACGCGGGGTGGTCGCGGGGCGGGATGACACCGCCGCAGACGACCTTGATGTCACGCGCGCCGAGCTTTTCGAGCTCCTCGAGCAGCGCCGGAACTAGCGTGGTGTGACCGGCAGCCTGCGTCGAGACGCCGATTACGTGCACGTCGTTTTCCACCGCCTGGCGCGCGGCCTCCGCCGGCGTCTGGAACAGCGGCCCCACGTCCACGTCGAAACCGAGATCGGCGAAGGCCGTCGCGATCACCTTGGCGCCGCGGTCGTGGCCGTCCTGGCCCATCTTGACGACCAACATGCGCGGGCGGCGGCCCTCGGCGCTGGCGAACGCTTCCACATCGCGCTGCATCGCCTTCCAGGCGTCGTCGTTCTTGTAGAAGCTCCCGTACACGCCCGAGATGCTCTTCGACTCCGCCTGGTGGCGGCCAAAGGCCTTTTCCAGTGCGTCCGAGATCTCGCCGACGCTCGCCCGCGCCCGGGCCGCGTCCACGGAAAGCGCGAGCAGGTTGCCCTCGCCGCTCTCTCCAGCACGGACGAGGGCCGAGAGTGCGGCCGCGACCTTGGCGGCGTCGCGCTCCTTCTTCACCTTCTCGAGCCGCGCGATCTGCGCCTGGCGCACCGCGGTGTTGTCGACGACGCGCACGTCGATGGGCTCCTGTTCCGCGACCTGGAAGCGGTTCACACCGACGATCACGTCGAGGCCGCGATCGATCCGGGCCTGACGGCGCGCGGCGGCCTCCTCGATGCGGAGTTTCGGCATGCCGGTCTCCACCGCCCGCGTCATGCCGCCCATCTCCTCGACTTCCTCGATCAGACCGAGGGCTTTCTGTGCCAGCGCGTGGGTCAGCGACTCCATGAAGTACGAGCCACCGAAGGGATCGACCTCGTTCGTGATGCCGCTCTCGTGCGAGAGGATGAGCTGCGTGTTGCGCGCGATGCGCGCCGAGAAATCCGTCGGCAGCGCCACCGCCTCGTCGAAGGCGTTGGTGTGCATGCTCTGCGTGCCGCCCAGCGTGGCCGCCATGGCCTCGATCGTGGTGCGCACCACGTTGTTGTAGGGATCCTGTTCCGTCAGGCTCACGCCGGACGTCTGGCAGTGCGTGCGCAGCATCATGGAGCGTGGGTCCTTCGGCTCGAAGCGCTGCTTCATGAGCGTGGCCCACAAGAGGCGTGCCGCGCGCAGCTTGGCAACCTCCATGAAGAAGTTCATTCCGATGGCGAAGAAGAACGACAGCCGCGGCGCGAAGGCGTCGATATCGAGCCCCTTGTCGAGCGCGGTGCGCACGTACTCCAGCCCGTCGGCGATGGTGAACCCGAGCTCCAGGTCCGCCGTCGCTCCGGCTTCCTGCATGTGGTAGCCGGAGATCGAGATCGAGTTGAAGCGCGGCATGTGCTGGCTGGTGTACTCGATGATATCGCTGACGATGCGCATCGAGGGCGCCGGCGGATAGATGTACGTGTTGCGGACCATGAACTCCTTGAGGATGTCGTTCTGGATGGTCCCGGTGAGATCCGCCTGCTTCACCCCCTGCTCCTCGGCTGCGACGATGTAGCTCGCCATCACTGGCAGAACAGCGCCGTTCATCGTCATCGACACGCTCATCTTCTCGAGCGGGATGCCGTCGAAGAGGACCTTCATGTCCTCGACCGAGTCGATTGCCACGCCGGCCTTTCCAACGTCGCCGATGACGCGCGGATGGTCGCTGTCGTAGCCACGGTGCGTAGCGAGATCGAACGCGACGCTCAGCCCCTTCTGCCCCGCCGCGAGGTTCCGGCGGTAGAAGGCGTTGGACTCCTCGGCGGTGGAGAAGCCGGCGTACTGGCGGATGGTCCAGGGACGGCCGGCGTACATCGTCGCCTTGGGCCCGCGCAGGAACGGAAACGCACCCGGCACGCTGTCGATGAAGTCGATGCCCTTGACATCGGCGCGCGTGTACAGCGGCTTCACCTCGATGCCCTCGGGCGTGTGCCACACGAGCTCCGCCGGGTCGCCACCCTTCCGCTCCTTGGTGGCGAGCTTGTTCCACAGATCCAGGTCCGCTTTGCCGTCGTTCATGGCACAGCTTCCATAGCATTTGAGGCCGGCGGCACGCCCCGGGCTCAGCCGGAGCGGGCCTGCTTGCGGCGGCGCAGGATCTGCTCCACGGCCTCGCCTGCTGCGGCCACCAGGCTGTCGGCGCGGCGCGTCGCCTCGAACGAGCTGACAAATCCCGCCGCGACGACCATCAGCGCTGCGCGCTCCGAAACGACGACCGGAACGACGTAGATCTCGTCCGTCTCGCCGAGCAGCTCGGTCAGCCCGTCGTGGACCTGGGTCCGCGGCAGGGGCCCGAGGTAGAACCCCGCCTCGGCAGCCGTCGTAAGCGCGCTGGGCTCGGCAACTGGAACGCTGAGGGCGCGGATGCGTTCGGTTGCTCCGGTATTGCCGGTCCGGCCGTCGTAGCTCGCGCTCCGCACAGCCAGCACGACCACGCGCCGGGCCACGGTGCTCAACCCCGCCACCAGCTGCCGCGCCACCGCGTCGGGCGTATCGGCCTCGGCCAGCGCCATCAGCGCCAGGCCGAAGTCGTCCTGGGAGCGCAGCGCAGCGCTGCTCTCGACGGGGACCTCGCTGCTCGCAGGAGGCTTGGAACGAAACAGGCCGATCACCGGATCGCCGGCTTCGTCCTCGAGCACGTCGATCGCTGGCGCCTTGACCGCGCCGACGCCCGGGTTGGTTCCTCGACGCTGCGGCCAGCGACCGGGCGGGATGGACCGTCGCACCAGCGGGATGGGAGGCTCGCTGCCCCGCGATTCCGGCGGTCTGGAATCGTCGGGCGGCGACGGCTGGGACGCGGGCAGACCGCGCGGCTGCGTGATGGTGCGACGACGGTCGACACGGGCCGGCCCCTCGCGGCGGACCGCCGGCATGCCGAACGCGGGAGTGCCGGCGCTGTCATCCTGGTCGGGAGCCGGCACGAGGCGCGGGGCGATCGGCGTGTCGGGAAGCGTCTCCAGCGCCGCCAGCATCTCGGCCAGGGGCGCGCGCAGAATGCGCACCGGTACACCCAGATGGAAGACGAACTCCGCCGGGACGTGGCTGTCGAGCGGATCGACCGCCGCCACGTCGACGGTCCCGGTGCGGCCGTCCTGCCGCACGGGCACCGCGAGCAGATGCGGGCAGAGCCCGAGTGGCAACCTTGCCACCAGCTCGGGGACGGCGCGCACCGAGCGGATCAGCGGCGCGGCGCAGCGGGCGAGTTCCCGCTCCAGCAGCTGCGCCAGAACCGGACCGCGCTCGGCGAAGGCGAGCGGAAATGCGACGCCACGCTGCATCGAGTCGAGCAGCGCCGCCTCGACGTCGCCATCGGGCACGACCCCGCTCCGGGCCAACCGCAGCGCAAGATCCACGCTCACGCCGGCATGGTTATCCGGAGACGTGGCCGCCGCAACCGCTGGGTAGCGCCGCGAGCGACAGCGAGCGCGCGCCGAGCGTAGCCAGGCGCGTCGGGGTGCTCGAGGGGCGGTGAGCCGCCTCGAGGAGGATTCCAATGGGGGCGGGCGGGTGGGTGCGACTCGGCGTCTACTGCTTGAACTGGAAAACGATCTCGGTCTGGCGCACTAGTCCCAGCTCGTCCCTCGCGACTTGCTCGACCGCGGCCGGATCGTCCTTGACACGCTTGACCTGGGCCCTGAGCTGCCGGATCTGCTCGGTGAGCCGCGTGACCTCCGCGTCGGAGCTCCGCTTCTCTTTCTCGAGATTGTCGAGGCGCTGGACGCCGCCCGGAGCCAGGATCATGACCGGAACGGCCACGACGGCGAGGACCAGGATTGCGATGGGCAGGACCCGCTGGACCAGCAGCTTGCCGGAGGTCACCGAGCGAACCTGACACGCCCTCCCCTGCAAATGCCAGAAAGCCGCAGAGGCAGCTGCCCGGACCAGGTCGGGGCTGCCCCGGACAGGGGGCCGCTACGGTATTGTTTCTCCAACATTTTCGTTACAATCCGCACCCCTGGCGCCCGGGGCGGGCGCGTCCCGGACGGACCGGAGACGTCTACTAAGGAAGAACAATGGAGATCGAGATCCTCCGTGGCGAGCTCGAGCGACTGTTCGAGCTGGATGAGCTTCTGAAGATGAGCCGCGACCTGCTCGGCTTCGACCCGGACGAGGTCGGAGGCTCGGCGGCGAAGGGGTCGTTCGTCAAGTCGCTCACCGAGCACTGCGTCGAGACCGAAGCAGTAGAAGCCCTCTGCGACGCGATCCTGGCGTCCAAGGCCGAGGTCAACCCGAAGGTCTCGCAGATCCGGGTCAACGGCATCCCGTTCGACGAGGAGCTCACCGCCGGCACCCGGCTCGGGGACTACGAGATCGTGCGCAAGCTCGGCGAAGGCCGTCTGGGCATGTCGTACCTCGCGCGGCTGGAAGGCGAGGACTACCGCCTCAAGGTCATCAGGCGGGAGGCGACGCGCGACAAGCGGGGGCTGCACCGCTTCATGACCGTCGCCCGGCTCGTTGGCGCGATCGACCATCCCGGCCTGCCGAAGAAGCTGTTCGCCGGCGAGATCGACGACCGCTTCGCCGTCGCTCACGCCCATGTGGACGGGCAACCGCTGTCGACGCGCATCGCGCGGACCGGGCCCATGCACATCAACGAAGCGCGCCCTCTGCTCAAGGGGATCCTCGAAGCGCTCGCGGCCATCCACAACCGGCGCCTCTCGCACGGGGATCTCAGGCTCGAGAACGTGCTCGTGTTCCGCGACGCCAACGGCACGCAGCATCTGGTGCTGCTCGACTCCGGGTCCGACCGGCTGCGCGCCCGCGCTCGCGTCGCGAACGGTCAGAGCGAGCTGTTCTCGACGGTGGGCTCGCCGAAGACCGTCGCGCCGGAGCAGATCAGGGGCTTCGCCTCCGATCCCCGCAGCGACGTCTACTCGTTCGGCGCGATGCTGTACGAGGTTCTCAGCGGCAAGCCGGTCTTCCCGGGCAGTGCGACGGAAGCCGCCGTCGGACACACCTCGCTGACCCCCGAGCCGCCGAGCAGCGTTGCGCCGCGCGGCTGGATTGCCAAGGAGCTCGACGCGTTCGTGCTGTCGCTGCTGGAGAAAGAGCCCGGGCAGCGACCGAAGAGCGCCTCCGTGCTGCTCGAGTCGCTCGAGACGCTCGGGCGCAGCACCGGCGCAAAGCGCGAGGCGACGATCACCGACGAGGAGCTCGACTCGCGTATCGATGCCCTGGTCGCCGACGCCGCCGACAACGAGGCCGCGGTGGCGCTGGAAGCGGCGGTCGAGGAAGGCGCCGATCCAGCACGCGTGGCCGAGGCCTTCAGCATGGCCGCCAACGAGCTCGCCGCCGGCGACGACAAGGAGGCGCGCGAAGCCAAGAAGAGCCTCCTGTTCCGGGCGGCACGCCTCTACGAGCACTCGGTCAAGGATCTGGAAAAGGCGGAGCAGGTCTACGCCTGGCTGCTCGAGCTCGACCCGGCCGACGACATCGCGGCCACCGCGCTGGAAGAAGTCCGGAAGCAGCTCGGCAAGTACGAAGAGCTGATCGAGATGCTGCTCAGCCGCAGCGAGCAGGCCAAGAGCCGCTCGGAGCGCGCGCGTTCGCTCGCCGAGATCGGCCGGCTCTACGTGCAGGAGCTCGACGACAAGGAGCAGGCGCTCGTCGCCTATACGCAGGCCTTCTGCGAAGACGCGCACCAGGAAGGCTACGCCGACGAGGTGGAGCGGCTGGCAGGCTCGAAACAGGACGCGTGGAACGAGGTGCTCGAGACCTGCAACGGCGCCGTGACGGACGAGGAGATGCCGGCGGAGAGCAAGAACGTGCTGCTCGCCCGGATGGGCGCCTGGTACGCCGACCGCATCTCCAGGCCGGACCTGGCCTTGCCCTGCTACCAGGCCATCATCGCAACCGACCCGGCCAACGACGCTGCATTGGACGGCATGACGCGCATCTACCGCAAGGCCCAGCAGTGGCCGGAGCTCGGCATGGTGCTCACGCGCCGCGCCGACGCCTCGCCGACTCCGGCCCGCGCCCGCGATCTGCGTACCGAGGCCGCCGAGATCCTCGAACACCAGCTGGGCGACACAGGCGGAGCCCGCGACCTGTTCGAGCAGGTGCTGCGTGAGGACCCCGGGCACGAGAAGGCCAGCGAGGAGCTCGGAAAGATCTATGAGCGGACCGGCGACTACGCGGGCTACGTCAAGATCCTCGAGCGGCGCGCGGACGCGCGGCGGGGCGAAGACAAGCTCCGGACGATGTGCCGCATCGCCGAGCTGTACGAGGACCAGCTCAAGGACGACAGCGAGGCAATGCAGCGCTACGACGCCGTGCTGGCGCTGGATTCCCGCAACCTGGACGCGCTCCGGGGCCTGGACCGCCTGTACAGCCGCACCGGCCGCTACAAGGACCTGCTCGAGAACCTCGCGGCCCAGATCCAGCTCGCGGCCACACCGCGCCAGAAGATCACGCTCTGGGAGCGCATCGCGGGCATCCACGACGAGGAGTTCCTCGATCACGAGCTGGCCGCCGCAGCGTGGGAGTCCGTGCTCGAGATCGACGGCGCGCACGAAGGAGCGCTGATCGCGCTGATCCGCCACTACCGTGCGCTGGATCGCTGGGAGGACGTCGCAGAGCTGTACGAACGCCACCTCAAGCTGATCACGGATCCCGAGCAGCGTATGGAGCTGACGCTCGCCCACGCCCGCGTTCTCGCGGAACAGATCGGCTCTCCCGAGCGCGCCACGGCCGCCTACGAGCAGGCGCTGGAAATCGATCCGGAACACGCGGGTGCGCTGGAAGCCCTGGCGCGGCTCCGCGAAACGTCCGGCGACGCTGACGCCGCACTGAAAGCCATCGAGGCCCTGGCCTCCAAGGCCACAACACCCGAAGCCAAGGCCGAGCAGTTCCTGCGCGCAGCGAAACTGCTCGAGCAGCGCGGCGATCGCGACGGCGCGATCGAGCGCTACAAGCGGGCGTTGGACGCCAATCCGAGCGACTCGGGCGCTTCCGCCGCGCTCAGGGCGGCCTACACCGCGCGCGGCGACGTGAACGCCGCGCTCCAGCTTCTGGAGCGCGAGCTGGACCGGACCGAGGGCGAACGCGCGAAGGCCAAGCTGGCCGCGGAGATGGCCGTTCTCGCCCGCGACCGCCTGAAGGACGACGAGCGCGCCGAGGAAGCAGCCAAGCGCGCCATCTCGTTCGACCCGACGAACCTCGACGCCCTGAAGGTGCTGGGCGACATCGCGTTCGACGCGAAGCGCTTCTTCGAAGCGAGCAAGCACTTCGAGCTGATTGCCGACCGCGCCGACTCGCTCGACCAGAAGGAAGCGGCGCGGGTCCTGGTGCGCTACGTGGATGCGCTGTCACAGACAGGTTCCACGGAGAAGGCGATCGCGCCGATGGACACGCTGCTGCGTATCGCGCCGGACGACGCCCAGGCGCTGGAGCGAGTTGCGCAGGTCACCGCCGAGCACGGCTCGCCCAAGCGTGCCGTGGAGCTCTACTCGGACCTGTTCAAGCGTTTCGGCGACCAGCTCAAGGGCAAGGAGAAGGCGGGTTCGCTGTTCCGCTTCGGCGACGCGCTGCTACACGCCGAACAGCCCGACAAGGCGGTCGAGCCGCTGGAGGAAGCAGCCGACCTCGACCCGGCGAATCCCGAGCCGCTGGTCTCGCTGGCCAAGGTCTACGAAAAGAAAGAGGACTGGGAGCAGGTCATCAAGACCAAGACGCGACACCTCGACGTCGCCTCGGGTGACGAACGCATCCAGCTCCTGATGGAGATGGGCGACATCGCATCGGGCAAGCTCGACGATCGCACCCGGGCCGCGAAGAGCTTCGTCGCCGCACTGGAAGAGCGCCCCGACGACCGCCGGCTCCTGACCAAGCTGATGCAGCTCTACAGCGAGGAAAAGGACTGGGGCAAGCTCATCGACGTCGTGCTGCGCCTGGCCGACTTCGTCGAGGACGAGAAGCAGAAGGCGAAGTACCTGCACACCGCCGCCATCGTCAGCGCCCGGCAGATGGGCGACCTGGATCGCGCTCTCGGATTCTATCTCCAGGTGCTCGAGCTCGACCCGGGCATGGACCGCGCGCTGGACGAGGCCATCGACCTCCAGCGCGACAAAGGCGACCACGAGGGCGTCGAGAAGCTGCTCAAGCGCAAGCTAGAAGCGGCGTCGAAGGCCAAGGACCAGGCCACGATGCTCAGCACCTTCACCGCGCTGGGCGAGCTGTACGAAAAGCAGCTGGGCTGGATCGACCAGGCCATCGACGCCTACGAGGCGGCGCAGACGCTCGACGCGGACAACCGCGACCGCGCGGAACTGCTAGCCGAGCTCTACGCCTCCGATCCGGCGAAGTACCTGGAAAAGGCGGTGAGCTCGCAGCTCGCCCTGCTGCGCCAGAACCCGTACCGGCCCGAGTCGTACAAGCTGCTCCGGCGCCTCTACACGGAGGTCAAGCAGCCCGATCCCGCATGGTGCCTGTGCCAGGCGCTGTACGTGTTGAATCTAGCCGAGCCCGACGAGGAGCGCTTCTTCAAGCGGATGCGCTCGGAGACGGCCGCGGCGGCGCAGGAAGCCTTCGACAACGACGACTGGCTGAATTCCGTGATGCACCCCGGAGCGGATCCGCTGCTCACCAGCGTGTTCGCATTGATCGAGCCGGCGGTGATCGCGCGGCGTGGCCAGAGCCTGGAGGCGCTGGGTTACGACTCCCGCTACACGATCGATCTGGCCCGTCACCCCTACCCCATGAGCCAGACGCTGCACTACGCGGCGGGCGTGCTGGGGATGGAGCCGCCGCCCACCTTCCAGAACACGAACGATCCGGGCGGGCTGTCGTTCCTGCACGCGCACACGCCAGCGGTCGTGCTGGGCATGGCGGCGCTTTCGGCCGAAGTGCCGCCGCAGGCCGCTGCGTTCATCGCGGCGCGCCACCTCGCCTACTTCCGCCCCGGCATGTACGTCCGGCATCTTCTGCCTTCGGGCACCGGGCTGAAGAGCTGGCTGTTCGCCGCCATCAAGATGATCGCACCGCAGTTCCCGATCGCTGCGGAGCTCGAAGGTCCGGTGAACGAGGCCCTCGAAGCACTCGAAGCGAGCATGCAGGGCCAGGCCCGCGATCAGCTCGCGCGAATCGTCTCCAAGCTGCTGCAGGCCGGCGGCGCGCTCGACCTGAAGCGCTGGGTCGCCGGCGTCGACCTGACGGCGGATCGCGCGGGACTCATCGTCGCGCACGACATGGAGACGGCCGTCGAGATCATCAAGGCGTCCGACGAGGGCTCGAGCGCCGTGCCCAACCAGGAGCGGTTGAAGGAGCTCGTGCTGTACGGCGTCAGCGAGCCCTACTTCGCCATGCGCCGCAAGCTCGTGATCGCCATCGACTCCTGACACGGCGAGCGCGGCCGCCCCGGCGCTGGCTCAGCGGGGAAAGCTGTGCAGCCCGGTGCCGCGGCGCGGCGCCGCCAGCCCGCCGAAGGCCGGCTCGAACAGGATGTGCGAGAACGGCCCGGTCGCGCGCCAGGCGTAGAAGCCATCGGGGCGCTTGGCTCGCTTGTTCTTCGGGTCCAGGTCGAACAGCCCCGGCATCTTCGAGCCGGGCGCGCCGAACAGCCCACGCGTCATGTCGTTCTTGTTCTTGTAGCTGTCCGCGAATTTGAAACGGAGGGACAGCTCGGCCAGGCTCTCGTCCGCCGGATCGCGCAGGCGGATCTTGCCTTCGCACAAGAAGTCGAGGTCACGCCCCTTGGAGCTGAACTTCTCGATCGCGAGCCGGCCCTCGGTGACTTCCGCCTTCAACGTGACGCTGCCCGCGTTCAACTTGGGAAGCGCGATAGTGTTGCGGATCTTCGCCTTGCCGTTGCCCACCGTCAGGTTCGCGATCGTCAGGTCGATATTGCCGTTCGCTTTCGCCGCCTTGCCACCGGGCAGCTTCAAATCGACCGTACCGTCGAGGCTGCCGGTCATGGGCAGGCCGACGATGTCCGTGAGCATCGGCAGCTTGCCCACATCGACGCTTTCCAGCTCCACGTGGACGCTGCGGCTCTTGTCCGCGTCCGAGGTATTGCCGCTGACGCTGCCGCCGAAGGCATCGGCGCCGAAACTCACGTAGACGGTGCCCACGAGAAGTCTGAGAAGCGAGACCCGCGCGTGCGCTTCGTCGATGACGATCCGCGACGGATTGGCGGGCTTCTTCTTGTCCTTGCCCCCGCCCGCCTCGCTGTCGTCGCTGCCTGTGTCGGATGATGCCGCGGGCGGCGGGCCAGTGAACTTGACGCCGTCGGCTTCGACGCCGCTGAACCAGTAGGAGCTCATGTTGTCGATGTCCAGATGCAGCGACTTGGCTCCTGTCTGGCGTGCATTGACCTCCGCGACGATGCGGTTCTTCAGCCGCTCGTACGGGAACGTCAGGTACGCGAACAGCACCAGGCAGAACAGATAGAACAGGGGGTAGCCGACCCAGCGCAGGATCTTCTTCGCGCGCGGGGTCACAGCTCCTGCCCTTCGGACGATGCGCTCTTCTTCTTCTTCGTGCTCGCCTTGCGATCGTAGGCGCTGACGATCATCTCGACGTCGTAGGAGTCGACCTCCGTGCCGCGCTTTCTGATGTTCAGCCGCGAGATGACCACCGGGTGCGGCGACTGCTCGATCTTTTCCATGAATTTCACGAGGTGCAGCATGCCCACCTTGCGCAGCGCAATCTTCGTCGAGCGCTCCTCGAAGCGCTTGCCGTGCGGTATCGGCGCACGATCCTGGCTTTCGGGGATATCGATGCCCGTCTCCGTGGCCAGCTTGGCGAGAAAGCCGGCCAGCGGCGGCGCAGGCGAAGCGTAGCGTGCCTTGATGGCATCACGCTCGGCGGTGCGCTTGCGGACGAGAGCGCGCCCCTTCTGGATGCTGTCGACCGCATTGCGCAGGGCTTCGTTCTGGCTCTTCTGCGACGAAAGCATGGCCGACATGCCGATGGGTACGAGCAGCAGCACCAACACGCCGAACACAGCGCCGAGCACGCCCAGGAGCTGGCGCTCCCGGGGTTCGAGGCGATCGATGCGCTCCCGCAGACTCACTGTCCATCCTCCGCGTTCTTCTTCTTCTTCTTCGACTGGTCCTCGGGGCACTTGACCTCGAATTCCAGGACGTACTTCTGCCGATCGCTCCCCACCGCTTGCGTGATCTTCGAGATCTTCGAAGCCTCGATGCAGCGCTTCGACGAGATCCCACCGGCAACCAGCTGCGCGTCGGCCGTGGAACTCACGACACCGTCGATGCGCACATGACCACGCTGCATGTCGAACTCCTCGATGTCGTGCGTCACACTCATCGGGATGGACTTGGATAGCTGGACGATTACATCGAACGCATCCATGTGCGGCATCGGGTCCGGCTCGCCCTTGGCCTTCGCCTGCGACAGCAACTGTGCCGCCTCGTCCGGATCGCTCGTCTTCTTGCCGAGCGCGTTCAGCGTCAGGCTGGACAACCTCTTGTCCAGCAGCACGTTCTCGCGCGAGAGCGCCCGTGCCTGCGCCCAGGTGGAAAAGGCGAAGCTGATGACGATGGCCGCGCCCAAGCCACTGAGCAGCGGGACCTTCTCCTTCAGGAAACCGTAGCCGCGCTGATAGGCGAGAGGCCCTTGGCGCAGGTCCAGCTCGCGGGAGCGCCCACCCGCGCCGAGCGCCAGCGAGATCGCCTTGGCGAAGCGCGGCAGCATCGGCACCTGGTCCGGCGTCACTCCATCCAGCGACAGGGCAGGCAACGGCGCCACCTGGACGCCGAGATGGTACGCCAGATACTCCTCCGCGCCGGGCGCTGCGGCACCGCCACCGAGCAGATACGCGCGTTCCACCGGCTGCCCTCCCTTGAGAGCCCAGGACGCGAACGTCTGCTTTAGCTCCGCAGCCAGCGCCGGCGCGTTGTCCGGAAGTCCCGCGGTCCCACGGGACAGCGTGCGCGCGAACACGGCTTCGCCGCCCGCGATGACCACCAGCTCCGTGCGGCTTCCACCAAGATCCACGAGCGCGATAGGAGCCGGCGAGCCGAGCTCGGGCGAGAGCGCAGCGAGATTCGCCAGCGGCAGTGGGCCGCACCCGATACGCTCGGGCTCGCGGCCGAGCGCCTGCTGGAGCTGGACGATACGCGCCCGGGCGTCCTCGATGCGGGCCGCCGCGGCCAGCACGACGATCGGATCGCTGGTGGAGGCACGCCTGAGCGTCCGGAAGTCGAACACCAGCTCGTCGAAATCGACGGGCACGTGGGCTTCGAGCTCGAACGGCACCACTTCGGATAGGTGCTTGAGGGCCGTGCTCGGCAGCTCGAGCCGGTGCATGAAAGCGTGTTCGTCCTCGATCGCAACGGCGACGGATTCGCTGTGCTGCGTCAGCGGCAGCCCGGCGGCTTGCAGCGCCTGCTCGAGGGTGCCCGCGGTCGCGACGTCCACCTCCAGCATGCGCTCGACCGCCACGCGCCGATAGCTGGTGCGGAGCTCCACCGCGCGCACCTGCGACTTCCCGATGTCTATGCCTACGAGCCTACCCATGGCGTGATTCTTGTTCGTCCAGAAGCGGTCTAGTTTATCCGGTAGTAGATGATGTTCCCGCCAGGGCTCGGCTTGAGCACGGAGGCGATGGCGTTCTGCGTCGCATTCGGGAGACCGCCGAGAGTCGGCTGCGGGCTGTTCGTCGTGGCGCCACTTCCGCCCTGGCCGTTCTTCAGGTCCTCCAGCGCGCTGGCCACGCCCGGGCCCATCCCCGGCGGCGGCGCGCCGCGGAAGTCGACCACGGCATGGATACGCGTGCGGGTCTCGCGCTTGCCGGCCTTCACGTACCCGGTCGCGTAGATGCTGAACACCTTGCTCTCGGTGGTGACGGCCTTCTTCAGCTCCGACTTCGACTTCAGCACGAACGGCTTGATGTTCGCGATCTTCAGCGCGGGTCCGAGCAGGCCCTGGTCGCTGGTGATCGAGTTCACGAACGCGCCGGGCGAGCCGAAAACCGGTATCCCGTGGATGAAGCCCTTGACGCCGTTGAGGACCATCAGGAACGTGGCTGCCTGCGAAGGATCGCTGCACACGGGGCTGTCCGGACCGTACGCGCAGATCACCGCGAGCAGCGTCTGCGCATTCGCGGTGTTCACGTTCACCTTGCCCTGGCTCCAAACGGTGACCGTGCGCTTGTCGGGGTCATCCGGATCGGGATCGATGAAGGTGTCCCAGAACTGGTCGCTGATACCGCGCACGAGATGCAGCTCCTCCAGGCTGTCGAACGCGGCGTTCTTGCGCCGGTAGGGCTTCTTCAGCATCCGGTAGAACGAGTCCTCGGCGCCCGCGGACTGCTGCGCGGTACCCGAGTTCGGAGCGCAGTTGTAGGCATTCTGGTCCGGGTCCACCCAATCGATCAGCGCCGAGCAGATCGTCTGGCGATCCGAATAGGCGCCGTCCGTGTCGCGGTTCTCGAACATGGGGTTGTACTGAGGTCCCGCCATCAATCCCATAAGCTCGGTCGATTCGCGCACCGAGGAAAAGGCGTCGCCGGGCACGGCCGTGTTCAGATCGATCTTGGAGTCCTCGTCCACGATCGTCACGTCGAAGCCCGCACCCTTCAGCCCGAGATTCTTGCCGTCCGCCATGTCGACGCCCGCGAGCTGCTGGAAGGCCGCGTTGCCGCCCTTGTCGTTGAAGGCGCCCAGCACGCGGTCGGCGTAGGCCCACACCGGGATCTGCGGCGGAGCCATTTTCATCATCATGAACAGCGGAGCGATCCCCTTGCGGATGGTGGGCTCGGCCGCGATGAGCAGGCGCGAGAGATTGACCGCGCTTTTGGCGGCGTACTCGGCCTTCAGCTCGTCGCGCGTGGAGAGCGCGTTGCCGAGCTCTGCGGAAGTGGCGTCCTGGAACTCGGTCAGCATGACCGTCAAGAGCGTGAGCGCGCCCAGCACCAGGATCAGCGCTATGCCGCGCTTCTGCCTCCGCTGGCGACGACGGATGCGACGCGACACGGGCGCAGCACTCCCAGGCCGCCTTCCGGCGGGCGTGCTGCGGGTCCGTGTTTTGCGCCGGCGTGTCATTGCGTCGCGAACGTGAGGGGATGCTGGATGGGAATGTCCACCGAGGTCATGAAGCGGATGGTCTGGCGCCCGCCGCTCTGCTCGGTGCGGCGCCCGCCGTTCAACACGAGCAGCACGCGCACCTGGAGCGGCATGCGGTTCGGCTGACCGACGGCCTGCGTGCTGTCCCAGGTGTCCACCCACTGCCCGGTCAGCGGATCAAGGTACTGGAGGTCGAATAGATCGATGTCGGTCGCCAGCACCTCCACCTGTCCACCCTTCGTGGGCTCGAGGTCGGGGTGCTTGCTGATGCGCCGCACCAGATCGATGACGCCGTGCTTCTCCGGGTTGTCCGAGCCGAAGTAGGAGATCTCGCACTGATCCGACTCGTGCGAGTCACGCTCGATGCGGCGGTTCGCGAAGGAATTGAAATCCACGCGGTCAGCTGGCGTGCCCTGCGTACCGACGAAGGCGGTCTTCTGCACTGCAATCGCCTGGTTCAGCGGCGTCTCCACCTGCGACGAGAGGTACGCGCTCTGCAATTCGCGGCTGATGCGGCCGATCGCCAGTCGTCCTTCACGATAGCGATCGTTGACGCGCTGGATGCCTTCCTTGCTGCGCTTCATGCCGCCGAACGCGCCGTAGATGAGCACGGAGATCATCGCGAGGATGGCCACCGCGACCAGCATCTCGACCAGCGTGAAGCCGGCCGAGGCGCGCCTCCGACGTGTGCCGCGCCGGCTCACGGCTTGCCTCCCCCGCCGCGCGGCGAAAACGGCGAGGTCTGCACCGGGCTCGTTGTCGGGCCGCCTGGTGCACTGCTGTTGCCGCCACCGAGCAGGTTGCCGACGTTCTGCAACCCATCCGCGGCGTTCGGATCGAGACCGCCCTGCTGCGGATTGGTGACGTACTGCGTGACCTGGAAGTCCCGGGCGTTCTTCCCCTCCTTCCAGTGCACGGTGACCGTGATCTTGCGGATGCTGGCCTCCAGCATCGGCTTCAGATCCGGATAGACCAGGCCCATCACCATCGAGGCCATGCCCTGCATGCTGCCGCCGGCGCTGGCCGCAGCACCGCCGCTGCTGCCTCCGCCCATGAGGTTCATCAGACCGCTGAAACCGGCGTCCGCTCCGACCGACGCTCCACCGCTCTGCTGCAGGCCGGCCAACGCACCGAGCGGACCCATGTCGCCCTGGTCGCCGCTCACACCGCCGTCCGCGCCGTCCCCGAGGTTGTTCTGCTCGGGCAGCTGGACCCTCTCGATCTTCCAGGAGCAGGAGTAGCGCTGCAGGCCTTCGTCGTCCTCGCCGCAGCAACGACCCTCGTCGTCTTCGTCGGCTACCGGATAGCCGTCCTTGTCGAGCTTGACCTCGATCTCGCCCATCTTGCAGCGGGCCAGCCCGGTCACCTGGCTGAGGGTCTGGGTGCGCGCTGCACTCGAGAACAGGCCGACCTGCGAGCTCAGGATCACGCTGAGCCCTAGCCCCAGGATCGCGATCGCGACCAGCACTTCGAGCAGCGTGAAGCCGCCGGCGCGATACGGGCGGCGGCTCACGGCTCCTCCTCCGACTTGCGCTCGCCGAAGTCCGAGTCGGTTCGCGGTTCTTCCAGCGCGACGTGCCCGCGCTTGATCTGGGCGCGACCCGTCAGCGGGCTCACCAGGACGCTGAGCCCCTTGTCGTCAGGCGAGCTCTGGATCTGGATCGAAGCCCGCTCCGTCCCGCCACCGGGCCAGAAGTACAGATACGTTCGGCCCTCCTTGCGCGCTTCGCCGTCGTGCGAGGTCTGCACGGACCGGAACGTGATCCCGCGGCCGAGGTCGCGCCCGTCGCCCGGATGATCCGAATCGCCGACGAACTCCTTGACCGGCTTGAAGCGCGGACGAGGGGGCTTGGGACCACTCATGATGCGATCCGCTTCCTTCTTCGCCTCCCGTTCGGCCTGCGTCGCGGGCTCGGCACCGGCTCCGGTGTTTTCCCCGTCGTCCTTGTTGAGCAGCATGACGCCGTTCGCTTCCTCGAGCTTCACGCGGTTCTTCTCGAGGTCGAACACCATGCGAACCGGCTTGCCGGTGGCATTCGCGCGCGTCAGCCCGAGCCTCACGCCCGTCACGATGAGCGTGGCGGCCGAGCGCTCGCGGTTGGACGCGAACAGGCCGGAGCCGAACAGGATCGAGCCGCTGAGCAGGGCGATGAGCGCGACCACGATCAGTACCTCGACAAGGGTCAGCCCCCGCGCCGCCGCGCGTCGGGACTGCCTCTGTCGCAGGTACCGATCCATCGTCTTCGCTCTACTCGACGCTCGAGGCTTGCCCGTTCCTGGGCACGCTGATGTCGTCCTTCGTGCCATTCTTCTTGTCGGGCCCGGCCGACGTCACGATGATCTCGTCGTCGGTGCAGGTCAGCGTGTAGGGCTGCCCCCACGGATCGTTGGTGTTCGTCGCCGAGTCGATCTGCTTTTCCTGCACCAACTGGCTCATCGTCGGGCAGGTGGTCTCGTTGCTGGTCGCCTGCCAGCTCTGGATCGCCTGGCGGATCGTGCGCGCGCCCGTCTCGGCCGTCTTGATCTGCGCTTCCTTGAACTTCGGCAGCGCGAACACGGCCACACCGCCGGCGACCATAGCGATGATGGCCACGACGATCAGGACCTCGACCAGCGTGACGCCGCGCTGTCCTGTGAGGTAGGCCCGCCGCATGGCGGAAAGAAGCGTGCTTGGAAGATCGGCGCGTGTACCATCCGTCGCCAGGACTTCGTTTGCCGGGAGATGCTCGAACTCGTTCATGGGGTCCTCGTTACTATTCGATCCGATCCAGCCCGCCTGGCTTGCCATCGGGGCCGTCGCTCATCAGCTCGAATTCAGCGTCCGGATGCTCTGCCGGACAGATCAGCCGTAGTCTCCGCCCCCACGCGTCGCGGGGAGGCGTTCTGAAACTTCCGTAGTGTGCCACCGCCGACAGCGACGGCGGGCAACCCCCATCGTGGTCGGCGATATAGGCGTCGACCGCCTGACGGACGTCTAGCAGGGTGGCCCGGGTCTGGCGAATCCCCGCCCTCTGGCGCTCCCGCGCACCGACGAGAACGATGAAGCCCACCACCACGACGCCGACCAGGAACGACCTGACGCGGCTCAGTCCAAGCCAGCGCCGGATGCCGCCGCGGCTCTCCCAGGGAAAGAAGATCCGCTCCTCCCCCTGACGGCGTCGCATCATGCCCATGCTGCGGCTCCTCGCTCGGCGTTGTCGGCAGGGCTCGACATCACTTCACCAGATCGTTCATCTGGATGAGCGGCATCAGGATGCTCATGGCGATAAATCCGACGATGCCGCCCATCACCACGATGAGCAGAGGTTCGAGGAGGCTGGTCAGCGCGGCGACCTTGGTCTCCACGTCCGCCTCGTAGGCACGCGCGACGTTCTCGAGCATAGGCTCGAGCTGGCCGGTCTTTTCGCCCACCGCGATCATGTGCGTCACCATCGGCGGGAACCAGCCGCTGCGCTTGAGCGGCTCGGCGATGCTCTCGCCTTCGCGGATGGACCCGATAGCGTCGCCGACCACGGACTGCAGGCGCGAGTTCTCGAGGACGTTCCTGCCGATCTCCATCGCCGTGAGCAGGGGCACGCCACTCGACAGCAGCGTCGCCAGCGTGCTGGCGAAACGCGCCACGGAAACCAGTAGATTCAGCCGCCCGAAGAGCGGCACCTTGATCTTGAAGGTGTCGAATTTCATGCGGCCCTCCGGTGTGTTCTTCCAGCGCCGGAACAGGAGCGAGCCCGTGATGACCAGGCCGCCCAGGAGCCACCAGTAGTTCGCCATCGTGTCGGACGCGAAGATCAAGAGCCGCGTGTACCAGGGCAGCGCCTGCCCCAGATTGTCGAAGATCCGGGTCACCTTCGGTACGACCGCGACCATCAGGAGGCTCACCAGCAGGCTGCCGATGATCGTCATGAGCACCGGATACGCGAGCGCGGCGACGACCTTGCCCTTGAGCCGCGACTGCGCCTCCATGAAATCCGCCAGACGTTCGAGGACGCTCTCCAGCGTGCCGGAAGCCTCGCCAGCGGCCACCATGTTCACGAACAGCGGCGGGAATACCTTCGGGTGCACCTCCAGGCTCTTGGCGAAGCTGGTACCCTCGTTCAAGCTCTCCCGCACACTGGTGAGAACCCGCACCAGGGCTTCCTTCTCGACCTGCTCGGTCAAGGCCGCAACGGACTCCACCAGCGGCACGCCGGCGCGCACGAGCGTCGCCAGCTGCCGGGTCATCACCGCGACATCCGCCGAGTTGACCCGGCGGAAGATGGCCATGAGATCGATTTCGCGGCGAGACTCCTTCTTGCGCTCGCTCTCCTCGGTCGCGAGCGTCAGCATGATCCCGTCGCGGCGCAACATCGCACGGAGCGCCTTCGCGTTGTCGGCATCCCGGTAGCCCTTCACGGACTTGCCGGTATCGATCTGGATGCCTTTGAACTCGTAGACGGCCATCAGCTACCCGCCCGTCGCTTGAGAGCTCCGCTCACTCGACGAAAACGTCCTCCTGCGTTGCGGCCACCACTTCCTTGACGGTCGTCTTGCCGAGCAGCACCTTGCGCGCGCCGTCGTCCCGGAGCGAATCCATGCCCTGCAGCTGCGCGGCGCGCTTGATGCTCTGCGCATCGGCATTCTGCAGCACCAACGCACCCACCGCGTCGTCCGCCACGAGGAGCTCGTAGATGCCCATTCGGCCCGTGAAGCCCTTGTCGTCGCAGCGATCGCAGCCACGGGCCCGGTACACCGTCGGCATTCCGGGCCCACGCCAACCGATCGGCGTGTAGTCCACTTCGTGCGCCGCGTAGCGCGGCGACAGCTGTCGCTCGTCGCGGCGGCGCGTGCGTTCAGGGTCGATGCCGAGCTGCGAGAGATCGAAGGCGCTCGCTTCGTACGGCTCCTTGCAGTGCTCGCACAAGACACGCACCAGGCGCTGCGCCAGGATGCCGATCACGGTGGAGCGGACCAGGAACGGCTCGATCTCCATTTCCACCAGGCGCGTGACTGCGCCCGAGGCGTCGTTGGTGTGGATCGTCGAAAGTACCAGGTGGCCGGTCATCGACGCGTGGATGGCGATCTCGGCCGTCTCCTTGTCGCGGATCTCGCCGACCATGATCACGTCGGGATCCTGCCGCAGGAACGCGCGCAGGGCGCTCGCGAAGCTCAAGCCGATCTTCGGCTGCACCGCGACCTGGTGGATCCCGCCGATCTCGTACTCCACCGGATCCTCCGCGGTGAGGATGTTGATGTTCGGCCGGTTGATGCGGTTCAGGCAGGCATAAAGCGTGGTCGTCTTGCCGCTGCCGGTCGGGCCGGTAACCAGGATGATGCCGTTCGGACGATGGATCAGCTGATCCATCAGATAGTAGTCGCGCGGCGAGAAGCCGAGCTCCGCCAGATCCAGCAGCACGTTGGACTTATAGAGCAGGCGCATCACGATGCGCTCCGCGTCGCGGCTGGTGGGGATGGTGGAGACGCGGACATCGATACCGCGGCCCGCTATCTTGAGCGAGATACGGCCGTCCTGCGGCAGGCGCTTCTCGGCGATGTTGAGGCCCGCCATGATCTTCACGCGGGCCACGACCGAGCTCATGAACTGCCGACTCGCGCGACGCGCCACATACAGCTGGCCGTCGATCCGGTAGCGGACGAGGACTTCCTTCTCCTCGGGCTCGATGTGGATATCGCTGGCCCGCTCCTTCACCGCCTGGGAAAAGAGGTGATTGACCCAGCGGATGATGGGCGCATCCTCGTCCGACTCGAGGATGTCGACTTCATCCTCGTCGCCCAGGTCGTCGCTCGACTCCAGCTCGCTGGTGGTGTCCTGCTTCTCGTAGACGCGGTTGATCGCGTCCACCACGACCTCGGTGCCCGCGGCGCGAGCCACGACGGGCTTGCCGAAGATGGCCCGCACGTCGTCGAGCGCCCCTGTGTCCAGCGGGTCGGCGCACAGCACCTCCACCGAGTCGTCGTTCTCGGCGACCACCAGGATCTTGTGGCTCTTCGCGTAGCCGATGGGCAGGCGCGTGGCGATCGCGAGCGGCACCGCGTCGGCGTCCACGCGCTCGACGAACTCCATCCCGCACTCCGCCGCGAGCGCCTTCGCAATGTCGCTCTCGCTGGCGACCCGGCTCTGCACCATCAGGTCGACGAGCGGCGAGCCCTTCTCCCGTTGCTGCGCGTAGAGCGGCTCGAGGGCGTCAGGCGTAGCGACGCCGTGACGGACCAGGATGTCGCCCAGAACGCGTTGCTCGAGCATCGCCGCCACTACTCCATCCGCTCCACGTTCACGCTGCGCGAGACCGGGTTGATGTGGATCGGCGAATCCAGCTGGCCCGTTGGCCTGCGGCGGACGGGCGCCGGGCGCGGCGTGGGAGCACGACGGATCTGGCGGGGGCGCGGAGCCGGGCGCGGAGTCCGCGTCTTCGGGTTGGTGCCGGACTTGACGTTCGTCGGCAGGTCGATCGGTTCGCTGGGCGTGTGCTCGAATGACTCGCTCGGCTTGCTCTCCTCCTCCAGACGCTGGCGTTCCTCGACCTTGAAGTACGACTGGCGGATGTCCTCGACGAGACCGTTCGTGCGCGACCAGTCCTTGGGCGGCGTCCACTCGTTGTTGTCGAACACGAAGTAGCGATCGAGAAACTCCTGCCGCTCTTCCATCTTGCGCTCGAAGATCTTGCGTAGGTCGTTCTGGCTCTGGATCACGTAGGGCGTCAGGATCAGGAGCAGGTTCGTCTTCCGGGTCTGCTTCTCCGTCTTGCGGAACAAGAAGCCCAGCACCGGCAGGTCGCCCAGCACCGGAACCTTGGTACGCGTCTTGACCACCGAGTCGCGCATCAGCCCGCCAATTACGACGGTCTGCTGGTCATCGACGACGACCGTGGTCTTCGCCGTGCGCTTGGTGATGGGAATCGCGCCGAGCGCGCCGACCGCGGCGCCCGGATTGCTGATCTCTTCCTCTATCTCGAGGCGGACCTGGTTCTTGCTGTTGATATGCGGCGTGACCTTGATCTTCGTGCCGACGTCCTGGCGCGGCGCGCTGTAGCCGCCCAGCCCGAGCGCGCCGAGGCCCCCGAGCGCGCCGAGGTTCGTACCCTGCGAGCCGGCGGCCCCCGCGAGCGCGCCTAGATTCGCGAGACCGCCGCCGACGTTCGTCTGCAGCGGGATGTTCTCGCCCACGTTGATCTCGGCGGGGACGTTGTTGGTGGCGATGATGTGCGGCGTGGCCAGCACGTTGGAGTCGCTGTTGCTGGCTACCGCATTCAACACGACGCCGAATGCCGGAATGCTCAGCCCCGTGCCCAGAAGCTGCGACGTGCCGGGAAGGTCCGGACCGCGCGCACCCAGCGCCGCTCCCTGCAGGGCGTCCTGGTTGACCGGGAACGTCGCGGACTTCGCCGCGTCGAAGCCGCCGAGGAACAGCGTATCGCCGCCGCCGCCGATATTCTGGGTGGTGCCGCCGTGGAATGCCATGCCCAGGCTGGTCGAGTGGTCGACCCCGACATCCATGATGACCGCCTCGATGAACACCTGCCGCCGACGCATGTCGAGCTCGTCGACCACGAGCCGCATCTGCGCGTAGTCGCGCCCCGACGAGGTGACGATCAGCGAGTTGGTGGCCTTGTCCGTAGTCACCTGCACCTGGCCGTCGAACAGCTCGCCAGCTCCGCCGGGCCGCCCCGGCTTGCCGCCCTTCTGGGCGCCATTCAGCATCTGCGTGAGCGTCTTCGCCAGCTCGTCGGCGACGGCGTTCTGGAGCGGCAGCACGTGCACCTTGCCTTCGGCGGCGGGCTTGCTGTCCAGCCGCTTCATCAGCTCGAGCAGCTTCTTGTACGAATCCGGCTGGCCCACGATGATGAGCGAATTGGACTCATCGTCGGGGACGACCTTCACCAGACCGCCGGCGCCGGCCGCACCATTTGCGCCGTTCGCGCCAGGCTTGCCGTTCTGCCTGAGGTCGAACAGCTCGTTGATGCGCTTGGCCAGCGCATCGGCGGAGCCGTAGTGAACCGGCTCGATCCACATCTTGTTGCTCGCCCCTCCGACATCGACCTCCTCGATGATGCGGATCATGCGGCGGATGTTGGCGCCCGTATCCGTCAGGATGAGCAGCTGCCCGGGCGCGTACACGGAGATGTCGCCCTCCTTGCTCTTGAACTTCGAGAGCAGCTGCGCCACCGCCTGCGCGTCGACGTTGCGCAGCCGGTACAGGCGCGTGATGAAGCGGTCCTCGTCCGGCACCGGTGCGCCACGCGAATAGACGGGCGTGTCCCGCGTCACGATGCCGCCGCTGTCGACGATCTTCAGGAAGCGGCCGTGCGGAACGACCGTCATGCCGTTCGCATCGAGGATCGACAGGAAGGCCTGGTACGCCTCTGCAAGCGTCACGGGCGACGGCGAGACCACCGTCGCCTTGATGTTGCGCACCTTCGACCCGTAGATGAACCGCTTCCCCGTCATGCCGCTGATGTGATTGACCAGCTCGGCCAGGTCGGCGTCCTGCAGGTTGAACTTGACGCGGAACCCGGCCGGCTTTGGCCGATACGGCGTGTCGGCAGCCTTGGCGATGGCGTCCATCGTCGTCGGCAGCGGGCCAGCCTGGCCGGGGAGCGCTGGCGCCGCGGGCGGCTGCGCCTTGGCCGCGGGCTTCTTCTGCGGTGGCGCTTTCACCGCAGGCTTCGGCGCGGCCGGCAACTTGATGACCCCGGGCTTCGGACGAGCGCGGATGGGGGGAGCCTGGGCCACGGCGGGGCCCGTCAGAAGCAGCAGGACGGGGCCGGCGAGCCACAACAAAGCACGAGTAGGGGACATTCTTCTTCTTGTCACTTGATGTGGAAGTCGATGGACATCGGCTTGCCGCGACGATTGAGCTTCACGTTCAGGTGCGAGGCAGTGCGCAGGCGCGCGTAGGCTTCGAGCGCCTTCTCCGGGCTGCTCATGTTGAATCCGTTGATCGCCTCGAGGCGATCGCCGTTCTTCATGCCGAGTGTGCCGAGCAGCGTGTCCGGCCGGATACCGAACATGCGAATGCCGACGACCTTGCCATTCTTCTGTTCCGGCACGATGCGCGCGGACCGCATCAACTCGGCCTGGTTCTCGAGGATCTTGTCCACGACCGAGCGGTCGACGTTGAACTCGGTGCCGCTGACCTTCTGGATCTTCGACGCGATATCCTGGGGCACCGTTGCCGGCCCGCCGCGACGATGTGGGTGCGGCGCCGCGCGCGAGGGACGAGGCGTAGCCGCCGGCGTCGGCTTTGGCTTCGGCTGCTCGCTGAAGAGCACCGCCTGGCACAAGGTGGGACCGTTGGTCATCCAGACTGCCGGGCTTTGCTCGCGCGGGTTGTAGCCGATGTACACGACCTCGCTCGGGCCGATGTGATCGCCCACACGGCGGATGCTCGCCTTGGGCTCCCCCGGGCCCTGCACCGCCGCCAGCGACCAGGTCGGATCGGGAGACTCCGTGACGATGTTGACCCGCATCCCGTCGCAGGCCGGCGCCGACAGCGGATCGGACACGTCCGCTTTCGACGCGCTCGGCAGTGACTCGTCGAGCGGCTTGGCATTGAGCGGGCCGGTCACCGAATCGAACGGATTGCGCGACAGGATCGGCTCGGCGCTCTTCTGCTCCGCGCGGGGCTGTTGGTTCAGCGCCGCCAGGTCGCCCGGACGCGGCGGGCGCGAGACCAGCATGCTCTCGTCCGGAGCCAGCGCAGAACCGAGAAGCTGCGTCGCACCCGAGGCCTCGAAGTAGGCGGCGAGCGCGACCAGTCCGAGGATGACCACGGAGAAGTACTTCTTGAGCAGGGTGTCGAAGGCCACGGGTCCGGAGGGGTTAAAGCGAGACGCGTGCCAGCGGTCAATGCAGAAAAAACGTCCGGAATTCCAGCGGTTTGGAGGCTGATAGCGACGGTCTGGGGCGCCAACCTGGCAAAGCCGGGCCCTGACAGACGCTCAGTGCGACAAAGTGTCAAGCTGACCGAACGGCCAGTTCCTGCCGCGGGCGGGCCGGATGACCCCTACTCGTTCTCGCCGAGCTTGCGATAGATGGTCCGCGTCGAGATGCCGAGGAGCTGGGCGGCCAGCGACTTGTCCCCGTTCGTGTAGGCGAGCGTCTCGCGGATCAGACGGTGCTCCACCTCACCGAGCGGCGTACCGATGGGAAAGCTCAGCACCGACGGAACGGGAGCGCTTGCAGTAGCCACCACCTCGGGCAGGTCCTCGAGACGCAGCGTCTCGGAGCGGCACAGGACGGCGGCCCGCTCCACCACGTTCTCCAGCTCGCGCACGTTGCCGGGCCACGAGTAGTCCATCAGCTTGGTCATCACCTCGCGCGGCACGTTCAGGTGCGCGCGGCCGTTCTTGCGGCAGTAGACGCCGAGAAAGTGATCGACGAGAAGCGGAATGTCCTCGCGACGGGCGCGCAGCGGCGGCGCCGTGACCGAGATCACGTTCAGCCGGTAGTACAGATCCTCACGGAAACGTCCGGCCTCGACCTCGGCCGCCAGATCGCGATTGGTGGCGGCGACGATGCGCACGTCCGCCTTGACCGTGTCGCCGCCAATCGGCTCGTATTCGCCTTCCTGCAGGACGCGCAGGATCTTCACCTGCACGGCAGCACTGAGCTCGCCGATCTCGTCGAGGAACAGCGTGCCGCCACGCGCACGCGCAAAGCGACCCTCCCGCTTGGCGACGGCGCCGGTGAACGAGCCCCGCTCATGGCCGAAAAGTTCCGCTTCAAGGATGGTCTCGGGAATCGCAGCGCAGTTGACGGCGACAAAGGGCCCATCGGCGCGCGTACTCTTGCCGTGGATATAGCGCGCGATGAGCTCCTTGCCGGTGCCGCTCTCGCCCAGGATCAGCACGGTGGCGCTGGAGGGCGCGGCTTGGGTGGCGACATCGAGCACGCGACGCAAGGCGGCGCTCTGGCCGACGATGTCACGCGTCGTGAGCAGCTTGAGCTCCTGGCGCAGCGAACGGTTCTCTGCGACCAGCGACTGCCGCTCGGCGGCCTTGCGCACGCTCTTCACGATGGTCATGCGCTTGAGCGGCTTCTCCACGAAGTCGTACGCGCCCTCACGCATCGCCTGCACTGCGGTCTCGACCGTACCGTACGCCGTCATCAGCACGACCTCGGTGTCGGGCGAGACCTCCTTGAGCGCACGCAGGAGCTCGACGCCGTTGACTCCAGGCATCATCAGATCGGTCAACACGACCTGCACGCGGTGGGTCCGCACCACCTCCAGCGCGGCCTTCGCGTTCTCGGCAGTGAGCACGCGCATCCCTTCCCTCTGGAAGATCTTGTGCAGCGAAGTCAGGTTGCCCGGCTCATCGTTGACGATCAGCACGGTGGGGTCCGCCGGCGCCCCGGGTGCGCGGGGCAGCTCGTGGCCCGGCGCCGATGGTGCTGCCGCTGTGTCAGTCGCCCCTGCCATGCTGTCAACCATCACGTCATCCTGGCATCAGGCTGACAGCAGGTCAATTCCAGGCCTGCGATGTTCCGTACAAAGCTCGTCATTCCGTGCACATCAGGCCGTATGCCCGGCATAGCTGGAGCTCGCCGGATCAGGCCGCGGGAGGCCCGCTCTACCGGATCTGGAGGTTGATCGTCACCGGCTTGCCCCGCCGATTGACCTGGATCGCCAGCCCCCCCGCGCCGCGCATCTTGTCGTACCCCTCGATGGCCTTGTCGGGGCTGGTGACCTTCACGCCCCCGACGGATTCGACGCGGTCGCCGCTCTCGAGCCCGAGCTTGCCGAGAAGCGTGTCGGGACGGATCCCGAAGATGCGGATGCCCTTGACGTTCCCGTTCTCGCTCTCGGGCAGGACACCGCTTTGCGGCATGAGTTGATCGGGCTGCCCAAGTATTTCGTTCACCGCTGCGGGCGAAACGCGCACCTGGGTGTCGCTGAGCTGGCGGATCCGGGCTGCGAGCTTCGGGTCGAGCTTGGACAACGGCTTGTGCGTCGGTCTGGGCGCAGATGGAATCGTGACCGGCGAAGGCGGCGGCGGCGGGCGGACCGGTGGCGTGCCGCCCGCGGCCCCAGCGGCGGGCGCATCCTCGAACAGCAGCGCCTGGCATAGAGACGAACCGTTCTCGAGCCAGACCGCTGGGCTGCGCGCACGCGGGTTGTAGCCGATATAGGCGATCTTCTGGTCACCCACCGTGTCACCCACGCGGTACACGTCGGCCTTGTCGTCGCCGTCGCGCTGCAGGGCTGCCCGGGACCACGCCGGGTCTTCCGCTTCGGACACGATGTGCACGTGGATCCCGGGGCAAGCCGGCGCCTGGAGCGGGTCGGTCGACGCCACAGCCGCGGACGGCACGTTGTGCACCGGCTGCTCGTCGAGCGGCCCGGTCACCGAATCGAAGGGATTGCGCGACAGGATCGCGCCTGCGCTCTTCGCCGGCGCACGCCCGGGACCAACGACCGTGTCCCGGGCAGCCGGCGCGGTGGAGGAAGCGGCACCGCGTTGCAGAGCTGCGCCTGTCAGCGCTCCGATACCCGAAGCCTGGAAATACGCGGCCACGCCGATCAACACGAGGACGAGCAGCGCGAAGTGCTTCTTCAGGAGGACGTCGAAAGCCACGGTAGCCCCGGCGCAGGCACGCGCCTCCCCCAGCGTAGGCCCTTGGCGGTCCGGGCACTAGGCTCGCGGACGCGTGCCGATCACGGTTCCTCACGCCGCCCGGGAGCGGCTTTCCGTGCGCGGTCCAGCCTGGAAAGCTCGCGTGGCTCGACAAAATCCTCTGGCGCCAGCAGCAGGCGCTCGACGCGCTCGCCGCGCTCGAGCGCGTCGACGATCTCCTCGAGATCCGCCTCGGTAACGCGACCGTAGAAGTAGTGGTCCGGCTCGACCGCGATGGTGGGGCCCACCCAGCACGTGTCGAGGCAGCTCGACGTGCAGGCGCGCACCTCGGTCGGCGCGAGCCCGCGCTTCTTCAGCATCGCCTTGAGCCGCGCGTGCAACTCCACCGACCCCCGCGCGGCGCACGAGCCCTTCGGAGTGCCGTCGGGACGACGGTTGATGCACACGAACAGGTAGCGCTTTCGCTGGGCCATGGGAGACGGAAATGTGCTGGCCTCGAGACGTACCGTCAAGCCCAACAGGATGACTGGCGCATCAAGACGAGCTCGTCTACGCTTGTCGCCCTTGGTGGAGCCACCTCGCGATCTGACTCTGCCCGACGCGGGCTCGACGACCACGCGTCGCGTGCTCGGTCAGCATCTGAAGAGCACGCTTTCCCACATGCTGGAGCTTCCGCTAGGACGCTTCCGCTCACAGATCTTCGACGACTTCGCCGATGTGCGCGGGATCGTCGAGCGCCTGCTGAGGGAGAAGCAGGCGGGGCTGGTGTTCTCCATCCTGCGGCGCCCCACGCATTCGACGCTGGTGCACTGCCTGCAGGGCGAGCTGTGGGGCGGAGGCGACGTACACCGTCTCGATGTATGGCTCACGGAGCTGACGACGCTGTGGGCGTTCGAGCTGGCCGCCGTCGGCGAGCTCCCTCCTGACGGGCTGCGGCCCCGGCACCGCCCCGAGCGGCTGCTGTCCATCGCGGCGAACCTCGAGCTCGCTATCGAGCCGCGCTGGCGCGTCGGCCTGAGGCCGCGCACCCTGGTCCTGGAGCGAGACGCCCAGCGCGTGGAGCTCGACTTCGACGAGCTCGAGTCCGGAAATGGACCCCTGCCGGACGGCGTCGAGGTGGCGCACCCCTACTACAGCATCGACAACGGTCTGAAGCTCGCCTGCGCCGACAACAACCCACTGGCTTCGTTCGAGGCCCATCCCGACAAGGCCGGGAACGAACTGGATCTCGGCGGCCGGACGCCGGAGGAGTGGACCCGGAGCCTGGGACGCGCGCTCGAGCTGGTCGACCAGCACCTGCCGGAGCTCGCCCGGGAGATCCGGCTTGTGTTGCAGACGCTGGTTCCCGTGGGCTTCGATGCGGAACGACATCTGTCGGCTTCCTACGCCGAGGCGATCGGTACGGCCTACGTGTCGCTGCATCCCGATCCGATGACGATGGCCGAAGCGCTGGTGCACGAGTTCTCCCACAACAAGCTCAACGCCCTATGGGGCCTCGACCGCGTACTTATCAACGCCTTTAGCCCGCTGTACGGCTCTCCCGTGCGCCCCGACCCACGACCACTGCACGGCGTGATGCTGGCGGTGCACGCATTCGTACCCGTCGCCCGGCTCTACGAAACGATGCTCGAAGCGGGCCACGAACTTTCGAAGCGGTCCGGCTTCGAGGAGCGTTTCCGCCAGATCGTGCAAGGCAACCACGAAGGAATCAGCACGCTGCTCGAGCACGCGGATCCGACACCCGTCGGGCGCGCGGTGCTGGACGAGCTCGAGCACTGGGACCGCCACTTCGCCAGCGTCCGGGGCTGAGCCCCGGCGCACGCTCAGCGCCGGCGCGGGCGTGCGGCTACGACCTCCCGACCCTGCTCCGGCGATTCCCCGACCGGAATGAACAGACGCACGGTGGTGCCCTTGCTGCGCTCGCTGCTGATCTCGACGCGTCCGTCGTGCGCCTCGAGGATGCGCTCGACGATGGGCAGACCCAGCCCCGTCCCGCTCGGGCGCGTCGTGAAGAACGGATCGACCGCGCGGTCGAGGACCTGGCTCTCCATGCCGTCGCCGCTATCGGTGATCTCGATGCACACCGCCGGCTCCTGTGCGCCTTCTTCACGTGCCACGCGCACTGAAAGGCGGCCGCCGCCCGGCATCGCCTGGAGCGCATTCTCGACCAGGTTATCGAACACCAGCCTGAGCAACCCCGCGTCCGCCCAGACATTGTATTCCTCCGGATCGCCGTCGATTGCGATGATGACTTCGTGCTCCTCCATCGCCGCGGACTCGACCCGTCGCACCATCTCGGGAAGCGAAACCAGGGCCCGCTTGACGCTCACGGGACGCGCGTAGCGGAGCAGATCCGTCACCAGTCGATTCAGGCGCGCTGCTTCCTCGTCCACGATGCCCAGCAGCATCTTGCGGTCCTCTTCCCGCAATCCCGAACGACGGAGCCCCGCCACCGCGTTGACGATCACGGCCAACGGATTACGCACCTCGTGGGCAATGGCCGCCGCCAGCTCGCCGACGGCCGCCAGCTGCTGCTTGGTCACCAGCTCGTTCTGGATTTCCTTGAGCTCCGCGTGCGAGTGGCGCAATTCTTCCGTGCGCTGCCGGAGGTTCGACGCCGTCTGCTCGAGCTCTCCAGCGGCAGTGCGATAGCGAAGCAGCAGGGTGCTGGCGACCGCGAACGCGTAGACCAGAAAGCCGTGCGGCAGCAGATAGATGCTGTGCACCTTGCCGACCACAAGCAGGATGTCGTTGGCCGTGGCCAGAGCCACGATCACGCCGCCAGCGAGCGAGATGAGCGCCTCCCGCTTGCCCGACCGGTACGCGTAGCCGAGCAGCACCAGGCTCGCGGCCAGCTCGGCGATGGCGACGAAGTAGAAGCTCTCGGCCAGCAGGTGCGGCGTTGCGGACAGATGATCGACGGGGACGCCAAACACGTGGGACCGCACGCTGTGCAGCGTCGCGCGCTCCCACCACAGTCCGCCCCAGGCGAGGAACTCGTAGAAGAGGCCGACGCCGTACAGGCCGCTTGCGATGCGCCGCGTCTTCTTCACGCCGGCGTAGCGCATCACGAAATGCAGATTCAACGCGGCCGCCGCAATCCCGCCGGCATGCGTGATGCGGGCGGCGATAAACCAGTGCTCGGGGGCGGCGTAGGTATACGAGATGCCCCCCGTGGTGACCGCCAGCGCAAAGCAGAGCAGCCCAAACAGCAGATACTCGACTTCACGACGGCCCAGCACGTAGGCCAGCACGAAAAAGGCGCCCAGCGCGATCTGGGCGATCGTCCAGGCGACCAGCACGCCGCAGAGGAAATAGTGCGCGCTCACGCCCACTCCCCGGAGGCGCGCGCAGCGGTGGCCCTCCTTCGCATCACCGGTAGCGGCCTCCGTCGGGTGCGTCGCGGTTGACCGTGATCGCGCGCTCGGCACGAGCGGCGGGCCCGCTCAGCGGCTTGTCGTCGGCGCCGCGAAGCACGAGCTCGATGCGATAGTCCCCACTCGGCAGGCCGCGGATGCGGCGCGCGTGCCAGTCCTTCATCACGATCCGGCGCTCGACACCGCGCCCGCTGATGGTCGCGGCGATACTCCCCTTCCCCGCGCCGAGACCGGCGCCCAGGACGTAGAAGTCCAGCAGAACATCGTCGGCCGCGTGGGCACCGTTGTAGGTACCGCGGGGCTCGCTATAGACGAGGCGCGGCGCTTTCATGTCGATGCTCGGCGTGCCGCGCGGGCCGACCCAGAAGTGCACGGCGCCGTACGGCTCCAGCGAAGAGCCGTTGCCCGGTTTGACGGTGACGCCGTCGCCGCGCACCGCGATCGCGACGAGCACGTGCTCGCCGGCCGAAAGCTCCCTGTCGGCGGGCACGAGCTCGCCGAGGCGCACCGGTCGCTCCAGGGTCTCGATAAGTCGAGGGCGAAACCCGTCGAGAACAAGCTCGATGCCGCCCTCGTCTCCCGACATCGGCCAGTGCTGGACCTGCAGGCGAACACGGTAGCGAGCGGCCTTGGTGAGCGGGACGTGTTGTTCGGCAAACGGAAACTTGATCTCGACGTGCGGCAGCGGGCTGACTGCCGGTTCGTCCAGCTTCTCGATCACGAGCGGAACCTGGGCGGGAGCCGCGGCTTCGGGCGCGCCCCCATCCGCCGGCGTCGGCGCGCCGGATGCCGTCGCCGACGGCGTTCCGACAGCCGGGGGCGGCGCGCTCACGGGCGCGTGCCGACTGCCACCGCACGCCGGGAGAAGCACGAATAGACCGATTCCCAGGAGCTTCCGCACGGCCGGAACCTACCGCACTGCGGCGCCAGCGGAAACGGCCACGACACGGCACGATCCCACGTGTCGTTCCGGGGGCCAGGCCTTCCGGCGAGGCCGGCGATCTGCTACTCGCTAGCCTCTGCGATGAGCTACGTCGTGCTGGCCAGAAAATGGCGACCGATGACGTTCGACGACCTGGTCGGACAGGACCACGTTGCACGAACTCTCGCGAACGCCATCGCGAGCGACCGTGTCGCCCACGCGTTCCTTTTCACCGGCGTCAGGGGCGTCGGCAAGACCTCGAGCGCCCGGATCCTGGCCAAGGCGCTGAACTGCATGCGCAAGCCCGGCAGCGTTCCACCCGGCGAGGACCCGGGACCGACGGCCAAGCCCTGCCTCGAGTGTCCGGCATGCCTGGAGATCGCGGCTGGGACGGATGTCGATGTGCGGGAGATCGACGGCGCGAGCTACAACGGCGTCGAGGAAGTCCGGCGCCTGCAGGACACGCTCCCCTATCGGCCATCCCGCGACCGCTACAAGATCTTCATCGTCGACGAGGTCCACATGCTCTCGCAGAGCGCGTGGAACGCCTTCCTCAAGACGCTGGAGGAGCCTCCGCCGCACGTGAAGTTCATCTTCGCGACGACGGAAGTCCACAAGGTCCCCGTCACGATCCTCAGCCGCGTCCAGCGCTTCGACTTCAAGCTGGTACCGACGCAACTGATTGCCGCGCGGCTCCGCTACGTGCTGGAACAGGAAGGCATCGCCAGCGACGACAAGGCCATCGCCATCATCGCCCGCGAGGCGGCCGGCAGCATGCGCGATGCAATGAGCCTGCTGGAGCAGGTGATCGCCTGGGGCGGAGAAGGGCTCAAGGGCGAGGACGTAGCGCGCGTGCTGGGCGTCGCCAGCCGTCAGGTCCTGCACGACATCGCCGCCGCGCTGGTCGCCGGCGACGCCGCCACCTGCCTTTCGGTCATCGCGACGCTCGCCAACCAGGGCTACGACATGGCCCACGTCGCCCGCGATCTCCTCGCCCTCCTGCGCGATGTCGTCGTGGCACGCGTCACGGACAAGCCCGACGACCTGCTCGATCTCGCCGACGAGGAAAAGCGCGACGTGCTCGCGCTCGCGGGCCGGGCGGAAACCGACGACGTGATCAGGCTGCACCAGGGCTTCTCGCAGAGCTTCGACGAGGTCGTGCGCAGCGGGCAGCCGCGCGCTGCGCTCGAGATGCTGCTCGTGCGGCTGGCACGGCGGCCGCCGCTGATCCCGATCGACGACATGGTCCGGCGCCTGGCACTGCTCGAGCGCCGCCTGGGAGGTGGCTCGCAGGCGGCACCGGATCGCTCGGCTTCCAGAACGCGCGGGCCCAGCGGAGGCGAGCGCGGTCCCGACACGCGCTCGCGCCCCCGTGCACGGGAGGCAGGCACCCCAAGCGGCCGCCGCCCAGCTCCGGGCGGTGAGCGCCCGGAGGAACCACCACCTGCGCCGGCGCCATCCGTCGACGAAGTCCCGCCCGCTCCCGCGCCGGCTCCGCCGTCGCCGTCTGCGCCCTCCGACGCGCCCGCGCCGACGGCAGCCAGTGCGCCGACCGCTCTCGACGACGAACGCCTGGCAGCGTGGCACGCGATCATCGAGCTCGTTGCCGGGTCGCGACCGGAGCTCGCTGCCCTGCTCGAGCACGCGGCGCCGCTGGAGCTCGGCCCTGAAGAGCTCGTGATCGGCTGGGAGCCGGGCAGCGTGCTCGGCAGGCAATTTGCCGGCAAGGAGTCGGAGAGCGTTCTCCTGCGCGCAGCGGCCTCGCACTTCGGCACCACGCCAGGCGTCCGGCTGGAACTCGAGTCGGAGCGCGCCCGGGGCTTCGAGACGGTCGCGGCAGTCATCAGCCGCGAGCGCGAGCAGAAGAAGCGCCAGGCGATCGCCGAAGCCCAGAGCCATCCCCGCGTGACCGAGGCGATCGAAATCCTCGGCGCTCGTATCAAGGATGTGCGGTTGGCTGGAAAATAGCTGCTCCGGGCTCCGGCGCCTCGTCATCGAGGACAGCGGAGCCTTGCGTCCGTGCCAACGCGAGGGCAGAACACGTCGGGTGCTACCCGAGCGTCTCTCGCGTCTGATGCATCTGCTCGCGCGCCTGCCCGGCGTCGGCGAGAAGACGGCGCAGCGCTTCGCGCTGTTCCTGGTGGCGGAGGGCGGCGATCTCGCTACCGACCTCGGAGGCGCGCTCGCCCAGCTCAAGGAGCTCATGCGCCCTTGCGAACGCTGCGGCAACATCGCCGAAGTCGACGAGAGTGGGCATGCTGTCTGCGCCGTCTGCCGGGACACACGGCGGGATCCGGGCCTGCTATGCGTGGTGGCCCGGGTCCAGGACCTGCTGGCCGTGGAGCGCAGCGGCGCCATGCGGGGGCGGTACTTCGTGCTCGGGCGCCTGTTGTCGCCGCTCGACGGCGTGGGACCGGACGAGCTGCCACTCGTCGAGCTGATGGCCCGCGTCGAGAGCGACGGGGTCACCGAGGTGATCGTGGCCACGCCCCCGAGCGTGGATGGCGAGGCAACGGCGCTCCTGCTCGCGCGGGAGCTCGCAGCGGCCGGGATCCGGATATCCCGCATCGCCAGCGGCGTGCCTCACGGAGGCGATCTGGAGTTCGCCGACCAGATCACGCTCGGCCGTGCTATCGACGGCCGTCGTAGTATCGACGTGCCGCGCTGAACGCCGTTGATTTGGCGAGGAGGCAGCGCCAAGATGCGCGCCTCCCGGGAGGAGCCAACGTGGAAAAGCAGATCATCCAGACCGACTCGGCCCCGGCGGCGATTGGCCCCTATTCCCAGGCGGTGCGCTCTGGCGAGCTGCTGCTCTTGAGCGGGCAGATCCCACTGGATCCGGCAACCGGCACACTGGTCGAGGGCAGCATCGAGGACGAGACCCGCCGGGTGATGGACAACCTCGGCGCGGTGCTGGCCGCGGCGGGCTGCTCGTTCGCGGATGTGCTGAAAACAACAATCTACCTGACTGATCTCGGCAACTTCGCCGCAGTCAACGGCGTCTATGGCGGATATCTGGGCGACAAGCCGCCGGCGCGTGCCACGGTGCAGGTCGCCGCGCTGCCCAAAGGCGTCCGCGTCGAAATCGACGCTATCGCACGCGTTCCCTGAGACTATCGCCCGCGACGCCGTCGCTCGATGCGGGTAACGGAGACTTGTGACATGGCGAAAGCAGACACGGACGGGAACATCGATGCAGCGCTCATCTCGGCCCAGGCCGAGGGCGCGATGGAAGCGCTGGACCAGGCAGGGGATCAGGCGCTCGCGCTGATCGCCGCGTGGATCAAGCAGAGCAACGGGGCGGCCGTGCAGGAGGTCGCCGAACACGGCTCCGGCAAGTCGCGCAAGGCAGCGCGCCGCGGGCTGAACGTCCTCAAGTCGCGCGGGGTGGTGCTGCCGGAGCGCAGCCATGTCGCGAGTATCGGCGGCGGACGCGGCGAGGAAACCTTCGAAGCGTACATGCTCGCTCCCGACACGGCGGGGAACGTCCTGCTCGTGGTCACGGCGCGGGCGCCGGCCAGCCGCATCCGATCCGTGTTCGTGTTCCTGAACGACGAGCAGGGCGTGCAGCGCGTCGACCAGGGCGAGCTCAGCCAGTCGCAGCTGCGCGACTCCCTCGCTCGCGTGCTGCCGGGTGCCGAGTACAAGCCCGTCAAGGTGCCGGTCGAGTGGGCACGGGGACGCATCGCGGCGGCGCGCCAGCGCCATGCCGACACGGGGCAGCCGGAACCGCTCGGCCTCGACAGCGCGGCCAGCCTGCTCGACCCAACACCGGACAAGCTCCCCCCCCACCCGTTCGACGAGGAGGGCCTGGTGCTGTCCGAGGACGATGCGCGCGCGGTGGCGGAAGGCTCGCGCGAGCTGCACTCCCTCCCCGAGTTCCGCGGCTGGTTCCCGACCCGCGAAGGCATGGACGAGCTTCTGGCCAAGCTCGGCGAGGATCTCGAGCCCGGGCAGAGCCCGGACCCCGAAGCCATGACGAAGAAGCTCGAGGAAGAGCTCTCGGCCGCGACCGATCGCTACTTCTCGCCCGAACGGCGCGAGGCGCTGGTGCGCGCCATGCGCGACAGTGCGCTGAGCGTGCTGTCACGCGACGGCGAGACGCGCGCGCTCGAGGTTGTCGCGACCATGAAGATGATCGAAAAGGCCGGTCTCATCACCGACCCGCCCCGCGACATCCCGTTCTTGCGCGGTTTCTTCGAGAAGGCGGTCAGCCTCATGCTCGCCCAGGGTGGCGGCAAGCTGCGCGTCCCCGTTCCCGGCAAGCCGGCGGCCGAGCCAGGCACGGACGACGCGCCGGCGGGCTGAGCCGGCCCGGCTAGAACGACAGCGTCACGTCGGCCAGACCGGTGCCGTCGGCCTGGAGCACGTAGGTCGGGTCCGCGTCGGTGGCTCCGCCGCAGCTGACCGTCTGCGCGCCTGCGGTGCTGCCCGCGACGACCGTACATCCGGCGGACTCGGCGTTGCCCACGTCGACCTGGCCGCCCGCCAGGGCGCTGGCCGCGACGTTGAACGTCTGGGTGCCGTCGAAGTGCATGCCGATGGATCCATTGCCCGTCGAGACCTTGCCGCCCAGTGCCCCGACGGCGCCGACGGAGCCGCTCACCTCGCCGTTGTGGCTCGAGACGGTGAGGCTCGACGCGCTTCCGGTGAAATCGAGGCTAGTGTCGCCATTGTGCTGCGTGACGGACAGTGCGCCGTCGAAGGTATCGGGCAGCGCGACCCTGATCTCGGCGCCGAGCCCGGTGTGGGCGTTGCCGTTCTGGTAGCTCTTGATGCTGACGTTGCCGTTGGCGTCCGCCGTGGCATCGGTGGCGAGCGCGGCGAAGTCCGCCTGGACGTCGGCGTCCTTCGTGTCGTAGGCGCGGAGATCGACGGGGGTGAAGGTGACGCTCACCGTCGTGCCGCTGCCCTTGACGACCGTGATTGCCCCGTTGAAGCCGTCGATGGTCACCGACCCGCCAGAGGCCCACTGGGCCGTCTTGTTGCGCGGCGTGCCGACCCACTTCTTGAGCGACTTGGCGCACACTCCCGACTTCGTCGTGCTGACGCCCGCGTCGTTGGTCGTCGTGACGTCGCACTTTTGCAGCTCGCAGCCCGTCGTGCCGGCGAGCATGCCGAATCCCAGGAGTAGCCCAGCGGCGGAACGGATAAGAGTCTTCATCTATAACCTCGTCGATATCCTACGCAAGAGCGCCCCCGCGCCTTCCCGGCGCACCCCAACTAGTCAGGATTATGGAACTTTGTGCGGAACGCCGCCAGCAGCCCGAGCGTCAGCGCGCCGGGGATGCCGGAGCCGATCGGCGCGCCGTCCACCCGCACCACCGGCAGGAGCTCGCGGATCGTCGAGGAGATGAAGATCTCGTCCGCGGCGTGGAGCTCGCCCAGGGGCAGCGGTTCAAGGTCGACCGGAATGCCTTCGGCGTGCGCCGTCTCGAGCAGCAGTCGACGGGTGATGCCGGGCAGGATGCCCGCGTCATCGGGAGGCGTCACGAGCCGGCCGCCGCGGGCGATGAAGACGTTGGAGCTGGCGCCTTCGACAATGAACCCTCCGCTGTCGACGATCAGCGCTTCCGCTGCGCCGGCCCTGCGTGCCTCGCGCAGGGCAAGCACCGACACCAGATAGTTGCCGACCTTGGCCGTCGCAGCCGGTGTGGCTTCAGCCGTGCGCTGCGTACGGTAGGTGACGACCGCAATCCCCTGCTCGTAGAACTCCTGGGGCACCTCTGGCAACGGCGCGACGATGACCACACGCAGCGGATGCTCGGCGGAGAGCGGGTCGAGCCCGAGGGGAGCGGTGCCGCGCGTGACCATCACGCGAATGTAGGTCTCGCGATTGCCGGCGGCGCGTACCGCCTCGAGCACCTCGCCCTGCAACTGCTCCCGCGCCACCGGCAGCTTGATGAACACCTGCGCGGCGCTCTTCTCCAGCCGCACCAGATGCTCGTCGAGCGCGAACGGGAGTCCGTCGTAGGTGCGGATGGTCTCGAAAACCGAGTCGCCATACAGGAACGCCCGGTCGAACACGCTGACCTTCGCGTGGTCTTCCGGCAGAAGCTCCCCGTCGATCATGACCAGAGTCGACACCACTCAGGCTCCAACCTCGGCCGGCACGGCGCGCCCGTCCAGCAGATCCCTCGCGCGCCGGCACGCCTGCTCGATTCCCTGATCGACGACCTCGGGACGCTCGGCCGCCAGCACGGGATCGACCGGAGCGCCGAGCACCACCTGGACGCGGCTGAACGGCAACGGAATACGAAAGCGGTCCCAGGTGCGACCGAGCACTCGGCTTGCCGAGGCCGCGGCCCCCATCGGCACCAGTCGCCCGCGACACAGGCGCGCTGCCAGCGCCGCACCCGGCTTGGACCTGTGACGTGGACCGCGCGGACCGTCCACGGCAAAAGCAGCGTCCAGCGGTGCGGACAATGCGCGCGATAGCCGCCGCAACGCCGCCGCTCCGCCCCTCGACGACGAACCGCGCACCACCCGGAGCCCCTGCGCTCCGAGGACGCCGGACTGCAGCGCCCCATCCCGCGACCAGCTCACCATCACCAGCGTCCGGCGCCGCCTGGGCCAACCGAGCAGCAGCATCTGCTCGCCGTGCCAGAAGGCAAGGACCAGCGGCACGTCGTCCGTCAGGTCCAGCCCGGGTGCCGCTTCAACGACCACGCGCAGCGTCCACACCCACAGCCGCACGAGAAGGCCGAGCACAAAGCCGAGCAGCGTGCGCATCACGCTCCCCCTCACCCAGGCTCAGCCGCCCTTGATCTCGGCGAGCCGCGCCTTGGCCTGCTCCAGCGACGCATCGCTCTGGACGGCGCGCTCCAGCATCTGGATCGCCTTTGGCTTCTCCCCCATGCGGTAGTGCACCTCGCCAAGGTTCATGAACACCTCTGCCTTGGTGATGGGGCTGTTCGCATCGAGCCGCTGGAGCAGCAGCGCGCGGAACATCTGCTGGGCCTTCTTCAGATCATCCGCCTGGAGTGCCACCTCGCCGAGCTTCTTCAACACGTTGACGTTGCCGGGCTCGATCCGGAAAGCCTTGTCGAGCTCTTCCAGAGCGCGCTGCGTGTCGCCGTCCGCGAGATACGCGTTGGCCAGCCGGCGGTGGATCTCTCCGAGCTCCTTGGAGCGCTTGCCGCCGTACGACTCGACAACCTTCTCCAGCACCTCGGCAGCCGCCTTGCCTCGCCCGGACTCGCTGTAAGCATCGCACAGCTCCAGGAGCAGCTCGCGGTCGTCGGGCTTGAGCTGGCTGGCCTGCTCGAGCAGCTCCGACGCCGCCGCGTGCTCCTTGCGCTTGTCCGAATGGATCGCTGCCGCCTCACGCAACAGCTTGACCTTCTCGTCGTCGCTCTCGGCAAGCCCCGCATCCGCCGCGAGATGGCTGGCCAGCTTGTCCCACGCCAGCATGGACTCGTACAGCCCGCGCAGGCGGCTGCGGAGCTCCGCGTTCCGTTCGTCGGCACCGAGCCCACGCTCCAGCGCACGAGCGGAGCTCTCGGCATCGCCGAGCTCGGCGAACTCGTCAGCCAGCTCGATGGACAGGCGAACGGCGTCCTCGCCTCCGCTCATGTCCAGAAGCCGCTCGATCGCCTTCGCTGCTTCGGCGTGATCGCCCTCCGCCTGGAACAGGCGCGTCAGCGACTCGAGCGCACTCCGGTGTTGGGCATCCCGCTCGAGCACAGAGCGATAGGTCTCGATGGCCTTCTGGCGATTGCCGAGACGCGACTCGTAGACCTCGCCCAGGCGCACCTGGAACTTCAGCTCGGCCTCGGTGTCGCCTCGCTCGCTGGCCGCCTGGATCTGGCTGTTCAACAGGTCAGCCAGCTCCTCGTCACGCTGCGTCTTCTCGTACAGCTCGCTCAGCGCGACCACCGCCTCGCTGTGGCCCGGTTCGTCGTACAGCACGCCTCTCAAGAGCTCGATAGCCGTGTCCGGCGCCTCGAAGCGCTGTTCGTTCAGCCGCGCCAGCTCGATGCGCAGCGCACTGCGATCGGCGGGCGACTCGGCCATCTCGATCAGGCGCTCCAGCAGCCGCCCGAGATCCTCCCAGCGCTCCGTGGCTTCATACAGACCCTTGAGCGCGCCGGACGCTTCGCGATCGGTCGGCTCGTCCTCGAACAGATGTTCGTACAGCGCTATGGCCTTGTCGTTTTCGCCCAGCTTGTCCCGCGCAATGCCCGCGGCCTTGTGCCTCAGCTCGCGCACCAGCGAATACTCCGCCCGGAGCTCGCTGCGGCGCACGAGGAGGTTGTACGTTTCCTCGAAGTCACCTGCCGCCTCCCGCAGAGTGGTCAGCTCCGACAGGGCCCAGAGGTTGCTGTCGTCGAGTCCCAGAAGCTCGCGTAGCAGCGACTCTCCCAGCTCGGCGTCGTTCTGCGCGTCGCAGAGCTCCTTGGCCTGGCGGAACAGATCCTCGCGGCGCTGTTCGTCCAGCTGCAGCTTGGCGCGCCGGCGCAGCGTCGCGATCAGGTCCTTCTCCCGCCCCGGAGCGTGCTGCAGCTGTTCCACCAGCACCAGCACCTCGTCGCTGGACGGATCGAACTCGAGCGCCTTCAACAGCGCCTGCTCGGCCGCCGCGTTGTCCTCGACCCTGTCGCGCTGCCAGGTCGCCAGACGCACGCAGAGCTCCCGCCCGGTGTCCGGGATCAGATCGGGCGACTTCTCGATGGCGTCGCGAAGAGCGGCCGCCGCACCTTCCCAGTTCCCCGTGATGGGCGCCAACCGCTCGAGCTCCTCCAGCAGCGCGGAATCGGTCGGATCGTCGCTGAGCCCGAGCTGGAGCACCCGCTGCGCCTGGGTCGCGTCGCCCACGTCTTCTTCCAGCACCCTGGCCAGGCTGCGGCGCATATCGATGCGCTCGCCCGGCGTGTCGGCGAAACCGACCCGCTTCTCGTACAGCGAGGCCAGACGATCGGTGCGGTTCTGCGAGCGGTAGACGCCCTCGAGGACCTCGGCCGCTTCCTCGAACAGATCGCGAGCGTCGGTGAGCTTCTCCAGCTCTTCCGCCGCCAGCTCGTGCGCCGGAACGCGCTCCAGCGCCATGCGAAGCGACGACAGACCGCGCGCCGGTTCGCTGAAGTCACGGATCTGCAGGACTGCCAGGCGGTAGTACAGCTCCGCCTGCTCGGCCTCGGACTCCTCGATCACCACGCGACGCTCGAGGATCTCGCTGAGCGCCTGGCTGTCTCCGAGCCGCGCATACAGGCGGTCCAGAGCCGCCAGCAGCTCCGGCTGGTCGCCGGCCTGCTCGATCGCCCGGACATAGGCCTCCACGGCGCGCTTGTTGTCCTCCAGCTTCTCTTCCGAGATGCGTCCGAGCCGCGTGTACAGATCCTTGGAGATGTCCGGCTCGAACGTCGCCTGTGCGCGCTCGGACAGGGCGTCGGCGTAGCGTGACCAGCCGTCCGCGGCTTCAGCGAGGCGCTCGACATCGGCGTGCAGGTCACTCGCTTCCGGCTGTTCGGTCAGCGCGCGCAAGAGCGCAGCCTCCGCCATAGCCGGCTTCTCCAGCTTGCTCTCGAACACCTCGGCGATGGTGCGCAGCGTCTCCGAGCGCTGCGGCGGATCCGTCTCGACGGTGAGCCTGAGCTCGAGCGCGTCGACCAGATCCTCGTGGCGGCCGCTAGCCTGCAGCACAGGGATGAGGATACCGGCCACCGTCGAGCGCAGATCCTCGTGTTCCTTGCCTAGCTGTCGCACAGCCGCAATTCTCTCGCCATCCTCGGGTGCCTCTTCCAGCACCAGGCGGTAGGCCTCCAGAGCCTCATCGTAGCTCTGGAGCTGCTCCGAGAGGATTCCGCCAATCTGCTTGCGGAGCGCCGCACGCTCTTGCGCCTTCTCCGCGGTGCTCGCCTCGAGCTTGAGATTGTCGAGCAGCTCGGGCCACATCTGCTCGGCACGGTAGAGGCGATTGAGCCCCGTGAGCACTTCGCGATCGCCCGGCTTGACCGCGAGTGCCTGGCCCAGTGCGTCGATGGCCTGGAGCCGGTCTTCCAGCTTTTCCTCGAAGCAGCGGGCAGCGCTCGAGAGCAGGTTGTACTTGAGGTCGATGTCCTCGTCGTCGCACAGCTCCACGCGGCGCTGGTACAGCTCGACCAACGGCTCGGCGTCGTCGCGACCTTCCCGGAGATCGATCAAGCAGTCGACCGTGAACGCACTGTCCGGCTCCAGCTCGAGGGCCCGCTCGTACGCCTCGATGGCGCCAGCCGGATCTTCCAGCATGTCGCGCTTGGCTTCGCCGATGCGCCGCCAAGCGCTCGCGCGCTCCTCGTCGTCCAGCAGGAGATCGGCTTTCGCCGTGAGCGCGCGCACAACCACCGGCCAATCGCTGAGCAGGGTGGCCAGGCGCTCCATCTTGTTCAGCGGCTCGAGGTCGGCGGGGTCCACCTCGTGCAGACGCGCGTACGCTTCCAGTGCGCGGCGGGGATCGTCGCGGTGCTGGTCGTGGACGCGCGCGAGGGTGGCCAGGATCTCGCGCTTGGCCGCCAGGTCCGGTTGCTGCTCCAGCACCTCGTCGTAGGTGTCGGCCAGCTGACGCCAGGCGCCGATCGACTCGGTCAGTCTTTCATACTCGCCGCGCACGTCCGCGTCGTCCGGATCGATCTGGAAGGCGACCGTGAGCGCGCGCTGCGCGCGGGTCGGATCGCTGCCCCGCTCTTCCCAGAGCTGTGCCGTCTCGCGCAGCACCGCCACCTTCTCGGCCGGATCCCCGGCGAGTTCGTAGCGATCCTCGTTGAGCTTGATGAGGTGCCGCCAGTCGTCGGCCGACTCGTACAGCGGGCGCAGGATCTCGACCACGCGCTCCTTGTGCGCGTCGACCTCGAGCAGTGCCTCCAGCTCGGCGATGGCATCGGTGTGGGTCGGCACGGACCGCACGATCTCGTCGAGCTGATCGATCGCGCGATCGACGTCCTCCATTTCCTTCTTGAACAGCCGTGCCAGGGCGAGCCGATAGGTGGCCGCGGATTCCGGCGTCTCGGCGAGCTCGGCGCGGCGCAGGTACAGCTCCGACAGATCGACCCAGCGCTCTCGCTCGCGATACAGCTCGGTCAACGCATCGAGCGCGACTGTGTCGCCCTCGTCCACGTCGAGCGCGGACCGATGCGTGTCGATCGCCTCGTCGACGAGCCCGAGCTTCTCGCGCTGCAGTGTAGCGATGGTATGCAGGATTCCGAGCCGTTCGGCTGGCTCGAAGCGATGATCGAGCGCATCGCGGTACAACTGCACGCGCTCCTCGTACTTCTCGGTCTTCTGCAGGATCTCGTCGACGGCGTCGAACAGCGACTGGCTCTCGGGCTCGAAGGCCAGCGCGCGGCGATAGTAGACCAGCGCCTTGTCGTGCTCGCCGAGCTCGGCAAAGATCTCACCCGTGCGGCGCGCCAGGCGCGCGGTGGACGGGTCTTCGCCGAGCGCTTCCTCCAGCTCCGCCGCATAGATCTCGGCCAGGCGACGCTCTGCGCCAGCGACCTTCGCCAGCCGCTCGACCTCGGCGAGGGTCTCCTCGTCGGCAATGTCCTCGTGCAGCAGCTTGGCCGCGGTCTCGAGCGCCGCGGAATAGTCTTCCTGCTGCTCCTCGTACAGCTGCGCGAGCCGGCCGAGCAAGTCGCGGCGCTCGTCCGGATCCTGCGTGAAGTCGAGCCGCGCCCGGATGCAGTCCATCACCTTCGCGAAATCCGCCCGGAGCAGGTACACCGGCTCGAGCAGCGAGGCGGCGCGCGCGCGCGATTCCGCTTCGGGAGCCTCGGACATCATGCGCTCCAGCTCGGCGATCGAACCCTCGTGCTGCTTTTCCAGCTCGAGCGCCCGTTCCAGCTCGTCGAAGGCACGCGGCGCGTCGTTCTGGTGCTTGGCTGCGACGCCCGCGATCTTCACGTGCAGCTCCGGCGTGTCGGACGACTCCAGCTGTCGCTGGTACAGCTCGACCAGCTCGCTCCAGCGCTCCTCGGCCGCGTAGAGCTTCTCCAGCGCGTCGATCGCCGCCAAATCGAGATCGAGCTCGAGGATCGTCTCATAGACCTCGATCGCCCGTCCGTTGTCCTCGATGACATCGGCCAGGAGCTTCGCGCGCCGGAACAACAGCTGCTTGCGTTCGTCGTCGCCCTCCGCCGCTTCGACTCGCCGCTCCAGGATCTCGAGCAGGTTCTGTGCGTCGCCTGCCTCCTCGTACAGCGACTCGAGCGCCGAGAGCGCCTGGCGGTCGTCCGCCCTGAGCTCGAGCGCCTTCTGGTAGTACTCGCGGGCCAATTCGCGATCGGCCAGCTGGTGGCGCGCCAGGTCGGCGATCTTGAGCGTCACCGCAAGCTGCACCTCGCCGTCGAAGATCTCCGCGACCACTTCGCACAGGAGCTTGACGTACTGGGCCTGTCGCTCGGTCGCCCCGGCCAGGCGCTCCAGGTGCTCGAGCCACGGTTCCAGCTCGGCGCGCCCCGCCGCCTCCCGGACCGCTCGTTCGGCATAGCCGAAGGCGCGTCCCTGGTCGCCGAGCGCTCCCTCGGCAACCTGCATGGCGCGCTCCAGGCCTTCCAACCGGCTCATCGGGTCGTCCGCAGCGTCGATCTCGATCTCCAGAACCTTCAGCAGACGCTCGTTGTCGCCGTCCGTCTCGTAGATCGGGTGCAGCACTTCCGCCGCCTCGCGACGCGTCGGGATGTCGTCCACTTCGAGCAGCTTCTCGAGCGCAGTCCGGCTCGGCGCGTGGCTGGTATCAAGGCTCAGCGCGCGGCGGTAGGTCTCCAGCGCGCCCTCCAGGTCGCCGAGATGCTGGCGGCGCAGGTCGCCCAGGCGCGCGAGCATCGAGAGCCGCTGCGCGTCGTCGTCGGCAATGTCGAGGTGCACCTCGTAGCTCTCGCCCAGCTCGTCCCAGCGTTCGGCGGACTCGTAGAGCTGCTCGATCGCCGACAGTGCCTCCGGCTCGGGACCGAACTCGTCGATCACCGCCCGCCAGGCATCGATGGCCTCCGGTACGCTCGAGAGCTGGCCAGCAAGGATACCGGCCGCCCGCGTCATCAGGATCCTGCGCTGGTCGCCGTCCTCCGCGGTGTCGCGGCGCCGTTCGATGATCTCGACCAGCTCGCGCCAGCGCTCGGTCTGCTCGTACAGACGATCGAGTGCAGCCAGAGCCTGCTCGTCGCTGGGGCTCTCCTCCGACCGCGCGCGCCAGGCCTGGATGGCTCCGTCGGTGTCGTGCAGCACGCTGTCGCACAGCTCCCCCAGACGGCCGAGCAGATCACGGCGCACGTCACCGTCCTGGTCCATGGCCACCTGGGTGCGCAGCACGCCGGCCAGCTTGTCGTGCTCGCCGCGTCCCACGTAGATGCGCTCCAGCGCGCGCGCCGCCGGCAGCACCAGCTCCGCGTCGTTCTCGTCGAGCGTGATGATGCGACGGTAGGTCTCCTCCGCCTTGTCGGTGTCGCCGAGCAGATCCTCGTAGATCTGCGCGACCTGCATCAGGATCTCGCCCTTCATGCCGGGCGTGTCGGCGTGGTCGGCCGCAGTAACGAGCACCTCGGCGACGCGGGCGTGGGCTCCCACGCGACGCCCGATCTCCAGCAGTCGCTCGCGGGACTCGATGTCGAGCGGGTCGAGCGGCACCAGGCGAGCCAGCGAATCCAGTGCCGCGTCGTCGTCGTGCAGCCTGTCGTCGCGCAGGGTCGCGATGCGGCGGAGCAGCTCCTTCTGCTCGTCGAGACGAATGGCCTCGTTGTCGTCGCCGGCTCCTGCGTCGAGCTCCTCGAGCCGTATCGCCAGCACGCGTACCAGGTCGCGGATCTCGTCACGCCCCTCGTACACGCTCTCCAGCATCCGCGCGGCACGTCCGCGCAGACTGCCGATCTCGAGCATCTTCTCGGCCAACTCGCGCGCGTCGTAGTCGTTCGGCTTGTCCCTGAGCACGTCCTCGACGTGCACGACCGCCTTGTCCGGCTCGTGCAACTGCTCGAGCTGGATGCGGGCCAGTCTCAGTTTGAACTCGAAAGCTTCCTCGCCTGCTGCCGTGTCGAGTCGCCGCTCGAGCAGCGCGGCCAGATCCTTGTGGCGTTCCTGGCGGGCGTAGAGCCGATCCAGCGCGCGCACCGCAGAGTCGTGCAGGGGATCGATCTCGAGGATGCGCTCGTAGTAGCGCGTGGCCTTCTCGGCGTCCTCGATGATCTCCTCGCAGATGAGCGCGACTTCGACGAGCATGTCGACGCGCCGGGTGGCGTCGTCGGTCGCCTGCGACGCCCGGTCGTACAGCGCCTCCAGCTCGCCCCAGCGCTCGGCGGCAGTGAGGATGTCCTTGAGCCGCGTGAAGGCACGCTCGTTGCCGGGAGCGAGCGCAAGCACCTTCTCCAGATAGGGCGTCGCGCCAATCGGATCGCCGAGGCGATCCTCGTGCAGGCGAGCTGCTCGCTCGCAGAGCTCGACCTCGATTTCCGGGGGCAGCTCCGCGCGCATCGCGTCGCGGAACGTCTCGGCAAGCTCCGTGGGACGACCGGCCAGAACGGCGAGCGAATCGGCCCGATCCCACAGCTCGAGCTCGTCCGGATATTCGGCGACTGCCTTGAGGACGGCGTCGAGCGCCGTACCGAACGCCCCGAGCTTCTCCTCGTGCACATCGGCCAGGCGCGCATAGAGGTTCAACCGCTCCGCACGCTCCTTCGCCTGCGAAAGCATGACCTCCAGCGCCTGGGCCTCGCTGCGCGACTCGCCGGTGGCCGCGAACTGCCGGGACAGTTCCTCCGCGGCAGCCGAACGGGCTTCGGGGTTGTCTATCAGGCGCTCGAGAACCTTCATCGCACGCGGATCGCCCTCGCTGCTTTCCAGCGCGCGCACCGCCGCCGCGAGCGCGTCCATCGGACGCTCGAGCCTGTCGAGATAGAGCTCGGCCAGATCGACATCCAGCGCCGCGCGTTCCGCACCTGCCAGCTGATCGCGATGCTGTTCGATCACTTCCGCCGCACCCGCCGCGTCGTCGGCCGCAAGCAGCAGCCGCGGCAGCGCGCCGAGCGCGATCGCGTTCTCCGGTTCGATCTCCAGCATGCGGCGGTACAGAGCCGCCGCCCGCTCGCCGGAACCGAAGACTTCCTCTTCCAGCGTTGCCCAGTCCGACAGGATATGGACCCTGTCCGCGTCGCTCGGCGTGTGCTCGACGCGCAGATCCAGAAGCCACCTGAGCTCGTCGCGACGGTCCTCGCGACGCAGGATCGCTTCCAGCGCCTGGGCCGCGTCCTCGTCGGAAGGTTCGCGCTCGAGCAGGCGACGGTAGGTCGCGACAGCTTCATCGCTGCGGCCCAGCTCCTCGGAGTAGACGCGAGCGAGCTTGAGTGACAGCTCCCGGTGCTCCTCCGGCGACAGCCCACCCTCCTCGGCGGTGTCGGCCTTCTTGCGCTTGCGACGCTTCTTGCCTCCGCCCTCGGGCGGGGCCTGCTCCTGACGCGGCCCGTCGCCCGACAGCCGCGCCTCCAGAGCCTCGACGAACGGCTCCCAGCTCTGGGCGGAGCGGGCCGAATCCTCGAGCAGCCCCAGGGCCGAGGGGTTTCCGGGCGAAAGCTCGTACGCCTGGCGCGCATAGCCCACCGCCGCCTTGCGATCGGAGAGCCTTCCGCCGGTCACTTCCACCAGCTTGCCCAGAAGCTCGATCTTCTCGCCGTCGTCCTCGGCGTGCTGCAGCAGGACCTCGTACAGCGCCGGGAGCCGCGCCCATTTCTCGTCTTCCTCGTACAGCGGCACGAGAGCGCGCGCGGCGCGGGCGTCGTCGGGATGGGTCGACAGCACGCGCTCGTACGAACGGAACGCGCGATCGGGCTGCTGGAGCTGGTTCTCGTAGACAGCCGCAGCGCGGTAGCTGAGCTCGACCTTCGCCTCGGCCTCCCGCGCCCGGTCAGCCGCGTTGCTGAGCACCTCGGCCAGACCTTCCCAGTCGTTCTGCGATCCGTAGAGCTCCTCGAGCCCGTCGTAGTCGCCGCCCTCCAGGTACGACTCGCGCAGCACGCGCAGCGCCCTGTGGTGACCCGGCGACAGCTCCAGCACGCGGCGCCAGGTCCGCGCGGCGCCCGAATGATCGCCGAGATGGTCGGCATAGACGCTGCCGAGCTTCTGCAACACGATGAGCCGTGCCGCGTCGTCCTCGGAGATCTCCACGCGGCGCTCGAGCGCATCGGCCAGGGTCTGCCAGTCCTTGGTCCGCTCCGAGTACTTCTCGAGCGCGTCGAGCACCTCGACGCGCGTCGGATCCTGGTCGAGCAGCTGCTTGTACAGCGCGATGGCATCCTGGCCACGGTTCAGGCGCTCGGCCGCGAGCTGTGCCATCTCCTTGAGAATGGTGACGCGTTCGGCGCCTTCGGAGGCCTCCAGTTCCCGCTGGAATAGCTCGTAGAGTGCGGGCCACGCGCGTCGCTTGCGATACAGCTCCTCGAGCCGCTCGCGCGCCTCGCGATCGGCCGGCGCCACCCCCAGGAGCGCTTCATAGGCCTCCGTCGCGTTCTGCACGTTGGAGAACTGTTCCAACCAGCGACGCGCCGCCGAGCGGTACAGCGCGATCTTCTCCTCTTCGTCGGAAGTCAGCTCGGCCAGCCTGAGCTGGTTGGTCAGAAGCTCGCGCCAGCGGCCGAGCTTCTCGTACAGCTGCACCAGCTCGCGCACCTCGGCGATGTCGTTTTCGTCGAGCTTCTCGTCGAGCTGGACAATCTGGTTGAGCACGCTGACCAGCGCGGTGTCGCTCTTGACGTACTGCCGGTAGACCGTGGCGACCTCGCGCAGGATCGACAGGCGCGTCTCGTAGGCGTCCGGGTCGGTGCGCTCGAGCTGCTGGCGCAGCAGCTCGACCAGGGCGTTGAACCCCTGCGTCTGCTTGTACAGGCGCTTCAGCGCGTCGCGCGCCTCGCTGTTGTCCGGATCCTGACGCAGCACCGCCTTGTACTGCTCGATCGCCTTTTGCGCGTTCTCCTGGCCCTCGGCCAGCTTCGCCAACTCGCCACCGAGCGCGACCTTCTCGGGGCCGTCCTTCATGGCGCGCTGGGCTGCCTGCAGCACCTCGATGAGCCGCCGGTCGTCGCCGAGCTCGGAGCTGTAGTCGCGGTAGAAATCCAGCATCCCCTGGTGGGTGGGGTCGAGCTTGCGGATGCGCTCGAACCAGGGTTCGGCGTCGTGCGCGCTTCCACGCATGCGCCAGTGCAGCATCGCGATCTGCAGCATGTCCCCCAGGCGCTCGGCGTTGCCCAGATCGTGCGCCTGGAGTCCCCTCTCGTAGAGGGCGACCAGATCGTCCCAGCGTTCCTCCTTGGAGTAGTACTCCGAGAGGAACGACATCGCCTCGCCGTGGTCGGCATCCTGGCGGAGCACGCGGTCGTAGGCGCTCGCTGCGCGCTCGCGGTCCTCGAGCTTGTCCTTGTAGAGCCGGGCCAGGCGCACGCCTGCCGCAACGCGGCTCTCGGGCTTCTCGGCACGATCGGCCACGCGCTCGAGCGCGCGCGCCGCTTCCTCCCAGCGCTCGCCCCGCCGGTAGACCCGCTCCAGCATCTGGGCAGCGCGCTCGTTGCTCGGGTCGAGGCGCACCGCGTGCTCGAGCTTGTCGGTGATCGTATTGAGCTCGGCCTCACCGGCACCGAAACGCAGCTCCATCTCGGCTGCGCGCATCAGCATGGAGCTCTTGTAGACGTCGTCGGGGGCCGCGTCCGCCTCGCCCTCGTACGTGGAGACCAGCTCCTTCCACTTGTCGCGCTTGCCTTCGCTCTCCTCGAGAGCCTCGGCGGCCTCGGAGTCGTCGGGGCTGAGCTCCTGGACGCGCAGCCAGACGACGCCGGCGCCGTCCTCGTCGAGCAGTTGATCGTGAAGCACGGCCGCTTGCTCCCTGAGCAGCGGCAGCTCGTCCGGCGTCCCGACGGACGCCTGCGCCGCGATCTCGAGCAACGCCGCCGCGGCATCCCACTCGCCGCGTTCGCCGTGCCTGTGTCGTGCGGCCTCGAGCAGATGCAGGAGCTCGGGCGGCGTCAGATCGCCGTCGGACTCCGCCACCGCCTCCCGCAGCGTCTTCCAGGCCTCTGCGGAGTCGGGGTCATCCTGCAAGTGCCCAAGTGCGGTCCGGATCGTCTGCGAATCCATTCTCCACCCGTCGAAAAAATGCGCTCGTGCGGTGCGCGCGGTGTGTGCCGAGGGGGGCCGAGAGTACGCTGCGTATCGGGGCGTTACAAGCCCGGGAAATCAGCGATTCTGCTTGACTTGTGCCGCCTGCCGGAGCTCCCGGAGCAGGCGTCGCTGGGCCGCCACCGCGGCGCGGTTCGCACCCAGTTCTGCCGCTCGGTCCAGGGCCTGCTGGGCCTCGTCCAGTTGCCCCAGCTCGAGCAGCGCGAGGGAGCGGCCGAGCCGGGCGTCGGCGAAGCGTGGGCGCGCCGCAACGAGGGCGTCGTACTGCGCGAGCGCGGCGCGCGGCTGGTGTTGCTGGAGGGCAAGCGTCGCCAGGCCTACCCGGTTCGCGAGCGCGCCAGGATCGGCCTTCATCCCCGACTCGTAGGCCCGTCGCGCGCCGACGGTGTCGCCCAATCGCATCCGCACCAGCCCCAGCGCGTGCCACACCTCGGCGTCCCGCGGGTTGCGGCGCAGCGCCTCTTCCAGCCGCGGCTTCGCCAGCTCCACTTCGCCCCACCGTGCGGCGCGCATGCCACCCGCCCGCGGGCCTGCCTCGTCACGCGGCGCCACCTCGGCCGCGCGGTCGTACATGGCCATCGCCTCGTCGTAGCGATGAGCCAGCTCGTAGGCGTGGCCCATCTCGATCCACGGCACAGAACTTGCTTTTCCCAGGACGTTCCCGAGCTGCTCCGCTTCCCGCTCCGCCGCCCCTAGATTGCCGGTGAGCGCCAGCACGCGGATCAGCACGCGGCGGTCCTCGACAGCCGGCGGGTGCTGGCGGATGTCGGCCCGCAGCACCGCGGCTGCTTCATCATAGCGGCCCTTGCCGGCGAGCAGCGCCGCATCCTGCCGCGCATCCGCGAAGCCACCGGCGCATCCCGCCAACAGGACGGCGATCAGCACAGCGCCGAGTCGATCCCGCACGCTGGAAGGCTAGTCCGGCGCTGTCCGCGCGCCAAGGCGCACGGCTAGGGCGCCGAGCCCCGGCACTTGCCGGCGCTGTTGCAGTGCTGCCAGGTCCGCGGACAGGTGCCGCTCGAGCATTGGCAGCGGTTGGAGCTCGTCTGGCAGTAGAAGCTGTTGCCTCCACTGCCCGGGACGTTCGCGCAGTCCGGGTCCGACGCGCACGTCGCACAGTACCCGCCATTGCACCCCGACGCCGTTCCGCCGCATTTCACGAAGCAGCCGCCGCAGTTGTTGACGTTGTTGTTGGTGTCGTAGCACTTGCCGCCGCAGCAGAGCAGGTTGGAGCCGGAGTTCGCACCTTCGGTGGTGCACTGGCGCCCGTCCTTGCGCGTCGGGTGTGTGCACTTGCCGCTCATGCACACGTCATCGGTACAGTTGTCGCCGTCCTTCTGACAAGCGTTGCCGTCGGTGACGGCCTTGTGCTGGCACACGTTCGCATCGCAGCGGTCGGTCGTGCAGGGGTTGTTGTCGTCGCAGTCGCCCGGGCTCGTACAGCCGCCGCCCGCGCCAGCGGTGCCTCCCGCGCCAGCGCTGGCACCGGTGCCTCCCGTGCCCGCGCTGGCACCGGTGCCTCCCGTGCCCGCGGCAGCACTACCCGCAGTGCCTCCGCTGCCCGCTGCGGCATCGGCCTGTCCGCCGCTCCCATTCGAAACGACGCTCGAGCTGCTGCACGCGACAACCAGACCCAAGAACCCTACCGCCGCTAGGCGCAGGACCAGGACGTCGACAAACGCACGCCCGCCAATCGGAGCCACTCGCATGGCACAAGGGAATCGACATAGCCGCCGCGTATCCAGTCGCACAAGCCCTGTGGGGGCTTCGCACGAACCGTGCTCGGCCCTACGTGTCGAACAAGGGGGGCATCCGTGAAGCGTCCGCTCGTTCTGGGCGCCGGTACCGCCGGCACCATGGTCGCGAACCACATCCGGCATCGCATGCCGGACGACTGGTGGCTGACAGTCGTCGATCCGTCACCGACACACCTGTACCAACCGGACGGCGACGCGCTCCCCTACGACCTGCTCGTGACGATCCTGGTCCACGGCGGCGCGAAGGTGATCGCGGATTCGGGCCTGGGCGACGCGATGGGCTTCGTGCCCACTGAGCTCGACACGCTGAAGTCGAAGGAGCACGACGACATCTTCGTCCTGGGCGACGCGACGGACCTTCCAGCGTCGAAGGCAGCTTCGGTCGCACACTTCCAGAGCGGCGGCGTCGTCGACAATCTGCTGCACGCGATCCGTGGCGAGGCGCTCGAGGAAACGCGCATCAACCAGCTGGGCAAACTCGCGTTCCGATCCCTGTACTGGCACGCCCTCCTGCCCGCGCGCCCGGTTCCGCTCTCGAACAGGATATCGATGGCGGGCAAGCGCGTCATCGAAACGCCGCTTCTGCCGCGAGCGACAAGACAATTCAAGGGGAAACCATGCTCGAAACCGCACACTCCCGACCCGGAAACCTTCGCCGCCGCGCCCGCCGAGGCGGTCCAGCGCAGGGTCGCGTTCATCCCGAGCAAGGGCAGCCTGGACATGGCCTCCCCGGCCTGGTCATGGCCAACGCCGCCCGCATGACGGGCGTGGAAGCGATGCTCTTTTTCACGTTCTGGGGCCGACAGGAAGGACCTCATCCCGCAGGTCAAGGACGTGATCACCGCCATGGACTTCATCGACAAGAGCGCGGGCGCGTAGATCGTGTTCATCTGAAGCGGCGCGCAGGCGCTGCCGCTAGACCGAGCAGATCTTGCGGTTGTTCGCGCCACCGCCGGTGGAGCGGCAGGTGAACGCGGCGTTGCCTTGCTTCTGACAGTAGACGTTCGCGTCGGTGTAGCCGGCAGCCTTCACGTCGGAGTCCTCGCAGCTCAGGAAGCAGTAGCTTTCGGGCTGGTTCTCGAACGGCGAGCACACTTCCTTCAGCCCCGTCCGGCACTCGCCGGGAACCAGGCAGCAATCGGTGTCGGCCGTGCACAGGTGAGTGCAGTAGCCGTTGGGCACCTTGGAGAGGCATGTGACCGTGCCCTTGATCTGCGTCTGGCCCTTCACGTCGGGGTAGCAGGTCGCCGCCGTAGCGCACGTGCTCCCCGTCTGCCCGCCGGGCGGCGCGCCGCCGCTTCCGCTGCTGCCACACGCCGTCGCCGCGACCAGCGCAGCGCCGAGAAGAAACAGCATGCCACCGAGAGCCCTTTTCATCGGAGGCAGAGTAGACCAGGCATGGCGAGCCAGCAACGGCCACTCAGCGCACGACGACGCCGAGCGCGTTCGATGCGTACACGCCACACGCCGCCGACTGCTCCACGAAATCGGCACCGAGTGGAACGCCGCGCGGCTTGAAGCTGCAGAAGCGATACACGACCCAGAGCGTGTAGGCGCCCGGCAGCCCGATGCGGGCGCGCCGGAGGTAGCTCGCCCAACCGTTGTCCGCGACCTTGCTGCGTCGCGCGCCGGCGGGGATCGTGACGTAGTCGCTCTTCTCGATCGCGTTGACGTTTCCGCAGCGACCGCCGACGAACGCCCAGCGGTAGAGCTTGCCGTTCGATTCGTCGCGCAGATACACGTCGTAGCCTGGGTCGCGCATGTGCTCGAGCGTGCCGTCGAGCGGTCACAGCACGGTGAGGGGCGTTCGCGAACGATTTTCGAACGTCAGACGCAGATCGAGATCCTCCGCCGGCAAGCGCTTCACCGGACCGCGGAGGTCGAGCTCCAGCGCGCCGCCCTTCGCCGTGCGCGGCGGCGGCCCGTTGCCGCTGACGGCGTAGAAGCCGTAGTCGCCGCCGAAATCGGGCGCCATCAGCGACTGCGAGGTATTGGCGGTCGGTGGCGCAAGCGGACGCTTGCGATCAATCGTGGCGACGCGGTCGCGACAGCGAGGCGGCGCGTTCGAGAGCTGTGGGAGATCGGTGATCGCCGAGCCTGCCCTGCTTGCGGGCTCTGCGGGAGTGGCCGGCTCGTCGTTTCCGAGCCGGGCGTGGTCGAATGCATCCGCGGCGGGATCGCCGGCCTGAAGTTCCACCACGTGGACAAGCCGACCGGCGCGTCGTGGACGTTCGCGTTCCGGAACCCTGGGTAGCCGCTTCGCCAAGCGACGGGAGTGGGCTGCGGCGACGGACGGGGCGCGCCTGCTTTGGGACCTGGTTGGGTGCGCCAACGGACAAGCGAGGACGAGCGCGGGTTGCGACGCAGAGCGAGCCCGGGCAATCGGGCCGACACTTCCAGCTTCAAGCCGCAGCGTGCCGCGCTTGGTGTCGACCTCGCCGGCACTCCCGTCGCCAAGCCGGAGCTTCGAGCCGCGGCGTGCCGCGCTTGGTGTCGGCCTCGCCGACATTTTCCGACCCAAACCGCAGCTTCACGCGCTTCGTGTCGGCCTCGCCGGCACTTCCGTCGCCAAGCCGGAGCTTCGAGCCGCGGCGTGCCGCGCTTGGTGTCGACCTCGCCGACATTTTCCGACCCAAGCCGCAGCT
>Ga0114931_10000224_pt1 | contig 65669 bp, 59 predicted proteins | sample 2SBtaG_FD_89579 | JGI IMG/M metagenome (GOLD analysis project Ga0114931, IMG submission 89579) | Deep subsurface microbial communities from Kolumbo volcano to uncover new lineages of life (NeLLi) - 2SBTROV14_V59a metaG | ecosystem: Environmental > Aquatic > Marine > Volcanic | place: Kolumbo... | reverse complement strand
GAAATGTCGGTCTGACCGACATCCACTGCCGCAAGCTATAGCTTCGCGCCGGAAATGTCGGTCTGACCGACATCCACTGCCGCAAGCTATAGCTTCGCGCCGGAAATGTCGGTCTGACCGACAACGAGCGCGTCTTGCTCCCGCTTCGCGCCGGAAATGTCGGCGTCGCGTGGCGCACCGCAGCGCATAGCCGCATCGTGACCGAGAAGCGTTCGGCCGGCATGCATACCGGCGTAGTGCACGCGCCCGTATGCGGCATGCGCGCTGACGCGATGCGCGCTGACGCGATGCGCGCTGACGCGATGCGCGCCGACGCGATGCGCGCTGACGCGATGCGCGCTGACGCGATGCGCGCTGACGCGATGCGCGCTGACGCGATGCGCGCTGACGCGATGCGCGCTGACGCGATGCGCGCCGCGTCTACGCTTCCAGCTCCGGAAACTCCGCCTGGTCCGTCAGCTCGAGGGCTTCGAGCAGAGCGAGCCAGTCGGCGTGCTCGAGGTCGTACTGGGCGCGAAAGCCGGGCTGGGCGGCGACGCGCCAGCGGTAGCCAGTGCGGGCGGAGCCGAGGCGCACGCGGCGCGAAAGCCGGGCTGGGTGGCGACGCGCCAGCGGTAGCCAGTGCGGGCGGAGCCGAGGCGCACGCGGCGGCGGCCGATCGCGCGCACGAGCGTGGCGAACCAGATATCGGCGCGGGCGATGCGCGGCATCACGCCCAGAGCGTCGCGGCGGCATCACGCCCAGAGCGTCGCGGCGGCAGCGGGCGATGCAGTGGCCGCCGCCCGCGCTCTCGGGCACGACCTCATCGCGGTCGATCGAGAGCCGCACCGGGCCCGGCCGGGAGCGGTTCTCGAGGATCACGAACAGGACGGTGGGGCCGAGCAGCACGAAGACAGCGACGTGCGCCCCCCGGCTGCGGGACATGGCGCGGCACACAACTACAATGCCTAGCGCGAGCGCCCCGGAATAGAGCGCCGCCCAGCGCCGCGCGTACCTCGACTCCGTCCGCCCCACCAGCTCGAGCTCCAGCGTCGGGCGCGCTCGCGCAGCGCGGTAGTCGCGCTCCGTCGCGCGCGGCACCGCTCCCCTGCCGTCGTGTCCTTGGCGCTCTTGGCGCCTTGGCGGTTTTCTCCCCTGTGTCGTCCTAGCGATTCACGATGTGGATCGCGTGACCGAGCGCGGCGGCGCTGGCTTCCATGAGGGATTCGCCGAGGGTCGGGTGCGGGTGGATGGTCAGGGCCATGTCCTCGGCGGTCGCGACCATCTCCAGGGCGAGCGCGGCTTCGCTGATCAGGTCGCTCGCGCTGGGGCCGACGATGTGGATGCCGAGGATGCGCTTCGATTCCTTTTCCATCACGACCTTCACGAAGCCGTCGGTCTCGCGGATGCTCATGGCGCGGCCCAGGGCGGCGAAGGGGAAGCGGCCGCTCTTCACGTCCAGGCCCTGCTCTTTCGCGGCCTGCTCGGTCAGGCCAACCGTGGCGATCTCGGGGCTGGTAAAGATGATGCCGGGCACGGTGACCCAGTCCTTGCCCGCGCGCTTGCCGGCGATCACCTCGGCGCACACCTCGTCTTCCTTGCTGGCCTTGTGCGCGAGCATGGGCGGCCCGCTCACGTCGCCGATAGCGTAGATGCCTTCGACGTTGGTCTGGCACACGTCGTTGGTCTGGACGAAGCCGCGCGGGTCGATCTGCACGCCGAGCTCTTCCAGGCCGATGCCGCGCGAGCGCGGCTTCATGCCGACGGCGACCAGCACGGTGTCGCACTCGATCGACTGCGACTCGCCGCCCTTCGTCACCTTGACGCGCAGCGAGCCGTCCGACGCGGTCTCGTAGCCCTCGGCCTTGGTGTCGACCATGACGGTCGCGGCGCGCTTCTTGAGCTGGCGCTCGACGACCTTGGTGCAGTCGGGATCGGTGCCGGGCAAAAGGCTCGGCGTGAGCTCCACCACCGTCAGCTTGCTGCCGAAGGCCTGGTAGACCATGCCCAGCTCGAGGCCGATCACGCCGCCACCGATGACGACCAGCCGCTCCGGCACGTGGCGCAGGCTGACGGCTTCGCGCGCGCCGATCACGCGCGTTCCGTCGAACTCGAAGCCCGGGATCTGGATAGTGGCCGAGCCGCTGGCGATGACGATGCCTTTCTTTGCGACCAGCCGGCGGGTCTGGCCGTCCTTGCCCTTCACCTCGACGGTGCGGCGCTCGACGAGCTTGCCGCTGCCTTCGACGATGGTCGCCTTGTTGGCCTTGAGCAGCTGGCGCACGCCGCCGGTTAGCTTCTTGACGATACCGTCCTTCCAGTCCTGCATGCGGTTCGAGTCGAGCTCGACCGAACCGAACTTCAGGCCGACCTCCTCCGAGGTGTGCGCCTTCTCGTACAGATGCGCGTTGGCGATCAGCGCCTTGGAAGGAATGCAGCCCCAGTTGAGGCACACGCCCCCGTATTCCTCCTCCTCGACGCACGCCACGTTCTGCCCCAACTGCGCGAGCCGGATCGCACACACGTACCCGCCGGGCCCGCCGCCCAGCACGATCGCATCGAACTGTTCATCCGCCATGCGGCCCTGTTAGCGGAAGCCGGTCTGGGTCACAAGGCGCGAACCACGTCGGTGAAAACCGTCGCGGGCACGGCAGCGTCCGACGGAGCCCGGGGGGAAACAGGAAGGCGGGAAGGCGGAAGTTTCCTGGGGGTCTAGCGCTGGCGCGAGATGGGCGGCCCATCCAGAGACGGTGCACTCCGGTGCGACCAGCAACTGACCGCCACTGGAAGCGCGGCGCACTCCGGCACAAGGCTCGAACCAGAAGACCTCCCCGCGTACCCGCCTTCCTGTTCAAATCCTCGCGCCTCGACGCGCAGAGACGTTGCTAGTGACTCGGAGCAGGCGGGACCGCGAGCAGCTCGGCGCGCTGTTCCTCGATGTTCCACGGGGGCGAGGCGTAGACGTCGTCGAAGAGCGTCTCGCGCTCGGGCGGGCCGTACTGTTCGACTTCCTTGATGGCCGCCGAGATCTGCTCGCCGACCTCCTCGTCCATCTTGGCTTCCAGCGCGTCGTCGAGCACGCCGAGGTAGACCAGGTGGCGACGGAAGCGATCGACCGGGTCCTTCTTGGCCCACTCCTGCACTTCCTCCTCGGAGCGGTAGCGGCTCGGGTCGTCGCTCGTCGAATGCGCGCCCATGCGGTAGGTGACGCACTCGATGAAGGTCGGGCCGCCGCCGTCGCGGGCGCGCTGGGCGGCGTCACTGACTGCGCGGTAGACGGCGAGGATATCGTTGCCGTCGACGCGCAGGCCGGGGATGCCGTAGGCCTTGGCCTTGACGGCGATCGTCCGGGAGGCCGTCTGCTTCGACGTGGGCACGCTGATCGACCAGTGGTTGTTCTGGCAGATCATCACGCACGGCACGCGGAACACGCCCGCGAAGTTCATCGCGTTGTGGAAGTCGGGCTGGCTGGTGGCGCCGTCACCCATGAAGCCGACCGTGACGGTGCGATCGCCGCGGCTCTTCGCAGCCCAGGCCGCGCCGACCGCCTGCGGGATCTGCGGGCCGATGCAGCTCGACCAGGAGACCTGGTTCACCTCACGCGCCGACATGTGGCTCGGCATCTGCCGACCCTTGAGCACGTCGTAGCGGTTGCCGAACACCTGCGCGAGGTAGCGCGGGAGCGGGAAACCACGCACCAGCATGATCGCGCTCTCGCGCAGAGCGGGGAACACCCAGTCGCCCGGATCCAGCGCGAAGGCCGTGCCGATAGGCGGTGCTTCCTGTCCGGTGCAGCTACCGTAGAAGCCGATGCGGCCCTGCCGCTGCAGCGCCACCATGCGCGTCTCGAGGATGCGCACCCGGCGCATCTCGCGGTACATCTCCAGAAGCACGTCCGGCGCGAGGAACGGGTCGGTTGCCGGATCGGTGCGGCCGTCGTCGCGCAGCACGCGCAGAAGGCCGAGCGTGGGGTCCTGGGTGTCTTCTTTGACCTCGCTCATGATGGGGAACGACGCTTAACACGAGCCGAGGCGCGGCGGCAGCCCCCGTGACAGCCGCGGCCGGGAGCCCCCCGCGCCGCGGCGTTTGTGCGGTGCGGCCTAGTCCCGCGTTTCCATCGAAGCGATGGCTGCTTCGCACGCGCGGCTGCGCCGCCCAACGCGGGACTAGCACCGTTCGTTCGGGGCGCAGCAGCGCCCCCTCGGCTTCGCCGAGCCTCCCCCTCGACCGCTCCGCGCTCGTCTAGCCCCTCGATCCAAGAGAATCGAGGTACTAGAGCCCGGCGTCGCTGCAGCTGATGCCCGGATTCGTCCCGCCGTCGGGCCCGAGCGGATCGCCGCAGTAGCCCTTGTGCCCGAGCTGGCTCTCCAGCGTGGCGTTGTTGAAGGGCAGGCAGACTAGATCTGGATCAAGACAATCGCTGTTGCAGTCGCAGGTCTGCCCGCAGGCGCCCTGGTCGCCGCGGCCGGCATTGGCGTCGTAGACGAACACGCAGTACGCGTCCGCCGGTCCGTTGCCGTCCCAACCGCAGCTCGGCACGGCGCCGATGGTGCAGCGCTCGGAGCAGGTGTACGTGAACGGCGCGCCGCCGAAGGAGTGCACCACACCGCCGCAGCTACCGCGGCACGGATCGGCGCCGGCGTCCGAGCCCGGAGCGGGGCACGACGAACCGACCGGCAGCCCCTGTGCGGCCTGGTCGTCGCACAGGCCCGTGCGTGGGTTGCAGGTCCGGCCACCGCAGTCGGCGTCGCTGTTGCAGCTCGGCTGGCAGTACCCCTTCCCCGTCGACACGTTGTTCGAGTCGTAGTTCGGCTGGCATGCGAGCTCGTGACGCCCATGGCACTTGCCCGGGTCGAAGTCCGTCAGCGAGTCCGGCCCCGCCGAGCAGCCCTCGAGGCAGACGCCGTGCGGCGATCCGGGTGCGCCGAGATCGACGCACACGGCGGCCGGGTCGATCGCGGTGCAGATGCTGGAGCTCGACTTACCGAGGTCGGCGGTGCAGTCGGCGGTGCACAGGCCCTTTGCGGGGCCGGCGCCGCCAAGGTCGGTGCTGTCCGTAGCCAGGCAGCTGAGCCCCCCGCCGCAGTCCTGATCTGTGCCGCAGGGAAGGCCGAGCGGCGTGGTCGCTGCCGCGTCACCGCCCGCGCCCGCGCCGCCACCGGTGCCCGCACCGCCGTCGACGCCTGCGGAGCCGGCGCTACCGCCCGCTCCAGAAGCGCCGCCGGCGGACGAGCCGCCGTCGTTCGAGCTGCTGCAGGCTGCCACGAGGGACAGCGCCACGCCGAGAGCCACCCCGGCGGAAAGCACACGCTTTATCGGTGTCATCCAGCAGCTTGGACGGGGCACGCCCGCGATCGAAGCAATGTCACGCCCGGCCAATTGGCCGGACAGGCGACCCGGGCCGCGGCTGCTAGGCTCGGCGCGGCCATGTATATGCCTGCCCCGTTGCCGCGGACGCTCGCGGCGGCCGTCCGCGACGTGACGCACAAGAAGCTCGAGGTGCGGATGTCGGCAGTACACGACCTGGGCCGGCTCGCCGGTGGTGACGAGCGCAAGTCCGCGCTCGCCGCACTGGTCAGGGCGCTCGAGCACGACGAGGCAGCGGCGGTGCGCGGCGAGGCGGAGGTCGCTCTAGCCGACGCCCAGGCCCACGAATGCCTCGACGCGCTTGCGGCCGCGCTGGACGACAGCCACACGCGCGTCCGGCAGATGGCAATGCTGGCGCTCGGTGAAGCAGCCCGGCCCAGCGACAAGAAGGCACGACGCATCATCGAACGGGCGCTGGACGACGGCTCGGCAGAAGTGCGCTTCCAGGCGCTCATCGCGCTGCACCGCATCGCGGGCGACGACGCCGAGCAGGCGGTGCTCGACAAGACGCACGACGACGACGCGCACATCCGCCACGTCGCGCTGCGCCTCGCGGAGGAGCGCCACCTGGAAGCGGGTCGCGAACTGCCTGAAGCGCTCAGGCTGCGCGCCCGAGGTGCGCTCAGGGACGATAACCCCTCCGTGCAGCTGGCCGCTGCCATCCTGCTCGCGCGGGCCGGTGACGACGCAGGGCGGCAGGTGATCGCCGACGCGGTCGATTCCGGCAAGGGCGTGGACCCACAAGACGAACAGGCCGCCATCCAGCTCGCCGGCGAGCTCCGCATCGAAGCGGCGCGCGGCGGGCTCATGCGACGCGCCTGGAGCATGGTGCCGACGCGCCGTCCGCGCTTCAAATGGCAGGCGCGCATCGCTCTGGCGGCGCTGGGAGACGCACGGGCGCGGCAGTCGATCCTGCGCGGGCTGGGCGCGTGGTCGCGCGATGCGCGCACGCTGGCCGTCGCGGCGGCGGGCCGCGCGGGGCTGTCCGAAGCGCGCCCGCTGATCGAGGCGATGAGCCGCGACGCGGCCCGGGCCGATCCCGACGCCGTGCGAGAAGCGCTGGAACAGCTGGGCGAGCGCGAATAGGTTCGCGACTCGAGCCGACATGAGGGGCACATTCCGCTCGGTGCTCGAATCGCGCTCGGCGCTGGTCGTTGCCGCGACCCTGGGCGGCGGCGTGCTGCTCGATCATCTCGCTTTCCGACGGCTCGACGTTCTTCTTGAAGGGAACCCGTCGTCCTGCCTCGACGGCTGCGAGGTCTCGACCGGAGGGCTCACGCCCGGCGCTAGGCCGGGTGCCGGCTCGGCAGCTTCTTCGGGACGCTATGCTGGGTTTCGTCAAGAGGGCGCACGCGTCGGTTGCAGTGCAAGGGCGGCGGTAACTGGATGGCGGCATGGCACGGCCCGGGTGGAACGCAGTCCGCTTCGATCCCTCGCGGAAGGGGGGACACGTCGAAAGCTACTTCCTCAAGCTGAACGATCCCGCCGGGCGCCGCGCGCTGTGGCTCAAGGCGACGATCCTGGCGCGGCCAGGGCGCGACCCGGTAGCGGAGGCCTGGGCCATCGCGTTCGATCGCGAGAGCGAGCACGTGGGTGTCAAGCAGGTGGTGCCATACGAGGACGCGCGGTTTGCACGCAAAGGCTTCGATGTGGAAGTAGCCCACGTGCATTTGAACGAAGGTCACGTGGAGGGCGACATCGAGCACGACGGGCACCGCATCGAGTTTTCGCTCGACTTCGACGCGGGCGGTCCGCCGCTGATCCCCTTCCCCAGCCTGAAGATGTACGAGACGAAGCTGCCGAGCTCGAAGCTGGTCACGCCGTATCCCGACACGCGCTTTACCGGACACTTCTCCGTCGACGGCGGCGAGCCGCTGGTGGTGGACGGCTGGCGCGGCATGCAGGGGCACAACTGGGGCACGCGGCACGCGGAGCTGTACGGCTGGGGGCACGTCAACCAGTGGGAGGGCGAGGACAGCCTCCTGCTCGAGGGCGTCACAGCGCGCGTCAAGCTCGGCCCGGTACTGGCGCCGCCGCTGACAATCGTGTGCGTGTGGCTCGAGGGCGTGCGCTACGAGTTCAACGCGCCACGCGAACTGCTCCATGCGCGCGGCACGATCACCCCGCGCAGCTGGTGTTTCTCTGCAGAAAACCAGCAGGCACGCGTGGAAGGCGAGCTGTCCGCCGACACGCGGGATTTTGTAGGCCTGTACTACGAGAACCCGAACGGCGAGATGACCTACTGCCTCAACTCCAAGATCGCACAGGGGCGGCTACGGCTCGAAGTAAAGGGGCGCCCGCCGCTGGAAGCCACCACGCGCTCGGCCGCGCTGGAGATCGGCACGAAGGACGCTTCCCACGGCGTCCGGATGCTGGTGTAGCGCACACACGGCGCCGGCCCTATGGCCCCAGAGGCAGCGCGAAGTCCTTGACCACGGCCATGTGCTGCATTCCGTTCACGCCGGAGTCCCCCGCCTGGACAGGGGCGACCTCGGACAGCGGCGTGTACACGCGGCTGTCGAACACCAGCCCGGAAACGTAGCTGCTAGCGCCGACAAGAACGGGAAGCTCGCGCTGGGCGAGGTCGGCGTTGGGCAGGACCCAATCGTAGGGCTTGTTGCGGTTTGCGTTGGTGCGGTCATTGCCGTTCTGGTCCGCGGGGCGCGGTCCACTCGTGACCACGACGGAAGACAGCTCGCCTACGGCCAGCTCGGTGGTACTGCGCGTGTTCAGATCGCCTCCCACCACCAGATAGTCCCCCGCGGGCACCTGCGCCTGGATGTCGGCGACTAGATCCTTGGCCTCCTGGGCGCGGGTGGTGGTCGTGGACGTCTTCATGTGGACGCTCACCGCCCACAGATCGACCGGACCGGGCACGTCGACGCGCGCCCAGACGAAATCGCGATCCGGAACGCTGACGTCCTGCCACTCGCCGTAGCCGGTGATCGGGTAGCGGCTCACCACGCCGTTCGGAATGCCGCCAACCTGTGCCTCGCGGTAGAAGCAGAAGCTCGTTCCGAAAGCCGTATCGACGAGATCGCGGAGCGTCCCGTGGCGGTACTTGAACTCCTGGACCATCACGATGTCCGGCGCCAGCCCCTGGAAGATGCGGATGCCGGGCAGCTCGTACGACTGGTAGTTGTCGCTGGTGATGTTGGCCGCCGCGATGCGCACGCGCACGGTGGCGCCCGCGTCCGGCTCTGCGGCGTCCGCCGGCGAAGCCTCCGCGGCGGCGTCGGGCAGCGCGGCGTCCGGCGTTGCGGCATCCGGCGTGGCGTCCGGCGGGGCAGCCTCGGGCGTCGAGACGTCGCTCGCAGCATCCGCGGCCGATCCAGCGTCTGGACCGCCCCCGGCACCTGGCGCGGGGCAATCGAAGATCCCGCCGGTCGTGCTGCCACCCTGCCCGCCCGCGCCTCCCGCGCCGACGCCGCCTTGACCTCCTTGGCCTCCAGCGTCGAGCCCAGCGCTGCCCCCCTGCCCGGCGCCGCCGCTCTGGCTGGCATCGAACCCTGCACTGCCAGAGCCCCCGTCGAGTCCGCCACTTCCGGCGACGCCGCCGGAACCTGCTGCCGCGTCGACGCCGGTGCCGCCGCTTCCCCCGGAAAACGGCGTGTTGCTTCCGACCGGCTCGTCGGAGCAACCCTCGGCGCAGGCAAGCGCCAGCAGCGCAAAAGCAAGCAGAGAACGACGCATCGTCGTCGCAGGCTACCCGTCCCGCCTGGCAAACGCACGCGCCCGCGTGGGGGCTACCTGATCTGCTAGCGCGGGGTACACCGCGAAAGTGCGGCGCCGATCGCCGTGCGCAGCGCTTCAGCGTCGAACGGCTTGCGAAGAAGCGTCGCGCCGAGCCCGGCGATCGCGGACTCGTCCTCCGGTCGTGCGAAGCCACTGATGAGCAGGACGCACGTGTCGGGCCGATGATCCTGCACCCACGCTGCAAGCTCGAGGCCATCCGGCGGCGTCATGCGGATGTCGCTGATGACGAGATCGAACACATCACGCTCGAGCGCCCTGAGAGCACCCGCGCCTTCGGCTTCGGCGACCGCGTCGCCGAACTCGGCCGCGATGCGGCGCACCACGCGGCGCACCAGCTCGTCATCGTCGACCACCAGGATGCGCCAAACACTCATGCTTCGCTCTCGTCGGACCTGATCGGGATGCGCACGGTGAAGCGGGCGCCTCCCGTGGGCGCGCTGCCACAGCAGAGCTCACCGCCGTGCTCGGCCACGATGCCCTGCGACACCGACAACCCGAGCCCGGTCCCCCTGCCGAGCGCCTTGGTGGTGAAGAACGGCTCGAAGATCTGCGCCGCGTGCTCTGGCAGGATGCCGCCGCCGCTGTCCTCGACGGTGTAGCGGATGTGCGCGCCGTCCTGTTCGACGGCAATGCGGATGTTCCGCGGAGCGTCGGCGGGCAGCGCGTCGAGCGCGTCGCGCGCGTTCGCCAGCAAGTTGACGAACACCTGCTCGAGCCGTTCTGCATCTCCGAGCAAGAGCGGCAGCTCCGGTGCAACCGTGAGATCGAGATCGATGCCGTGCTGTTTGATCTGCTCGCCAAGCAGCTCCAGTGCGTCCGCGAGGGGCAGCGCGGGTTCGATGCGGCGGCGCTTGAAGGACGACTGCCGCGCGAAGGTCCGGACGCTGTCGACGATGTGCCCCATGCGCTCGGCGGCCTTGCCTATCAACTCGAGGTCCGCGACGTGGTCGGCGACGCGGGCTTCGGCGTGTTCGGGGATGAGCTGCGCCAGCGTGCGGATCACCGTCAGCGGCTGGTTGAGCTCGTGCGCGACACCGCCGGCGAGCTGGCCGAGCGCAGCGAGCTTGGCGGACTGGACCAGCTGCTGCTGCGCGCGCGACAGCTCCTCGCGCTCGTGACGGAGCGCCTCGACCAGTCGAGCCACCTCCTCCGCGCTCGCGTTGACCAGGAATGCCAGTACGTCGAGCGGATCGCCGCTGTAGTCGCGCTCGGCGCGGGCATCGAATCGTCCCGCCGCGATGGAGAGCAGCACCTCGTTGATTCGACCGAGCGCCGGCTCCAGATCGGCGGCGACGTCACCGCGACCAGCGGCGTCGCCCGCGGCGCGCTCAGAGGGGTCCGCCATGCTCCTCTACCATCCCGCGCGCCCAGGTCTCGGCCGCCGGAAGATCCGGAAACATCCTGAGCGAAACGCGGGGCCGGTTCAGACCCATGAAGAACGAAGCGATAGCGCGGGCAAGCGCCGAGCCGCACACCAGGGCCAGCCCGCAGAACAGAGCCGGGTCGGCTTCCTCGGCCCAGACGCGGCGACTGCCGGCATCCTGCGAGCGTACGTCGTCGAGCAACACGATCAGCGCCGCGCGGCGACCGCGCTCGCGCACGATGCGTGCGAATTCCTCCAGCGAGGCGCGCGCATCGGGCTCGGACTGGACGTAGCCCTTGCGTGGAACGGCTACAACGATGTCCGGGGCCAGCTCGTAGTAGGCGCCGGCGGCCGTCCCCCCGACGCATCTCAGCTCACCTGGGTCGAAGCCTGCCACGATGGCGAACCCTAGCGCGACAGAACCAGTACGTCCCGCTTTTCCGGAAATATGGACCGCGCTGTGGAAGCCGCCGCCTAGGCCACGTGCACGAGCCGCCGGAGCCCTTCACTCGCCAGCTGCAGGGTGCCGCTCGCGAGGGCTACGGCCACGGCGCCGACCGCCAGGACGTGTGGGGCGCGCAGCATGGCCAGCGTGCCCTGCTCCAGCAGCGAGCCGAGGCTCACGCCGTCTGGCGGGCCGAGCCCGACGAAGCCGAGGGCCGTCTCGCCGAGCACCACGCCCGCTGCCGCGGTGCCGAGCTGGACCGCGACCGGGCCGAGCAGGTTCGGCAGCACGTGCGCCATCACGACGCGCGCCCGGCGCGCGCCGAGCGCCCGCGCCGCTTCCACGAACTGCGAATCCGCGAGGGTCCGCGCCTGGGCCACGCTGATGCGCGCGAAGGACGCCCACGAGGTCACGCAGAACACCAGGCCGATGTACAGGCGCGACGGCACCTCCACCGCGGACAGCACGGCCAGCGCCATCAGGAACGTCGGGAACGACTGGACCAGGTCGCACACGCGCAGCGTCCAGCGCTCGAAGCGCCCCCGCGAAAGCCCTGCAGCGCCGCCGAGCGGCGTGCCGACCAGGAAGCCGAAGAGCGAGACCGAAGCCGCGAGCGCCAGCGCGCGCAGCGTCGCATGGCACGCCAGCGGCAAGAGGTCGACGCCCGCGTCGCCGCTGCCCAGCGGCCGCCCCGCGCTCGGCCCTGCCCAGGCGAGCTCGAGCGTCAGGCGCGACGGCGAGCTGTGGGAAAAGAGCGCGTAGAGGCCGGTCCCGAGCGCCAGCAGCACAGCCGGCAGGAACGCCAGCAGCGCCGCACGGCGACGCCTCGACTCGCGGTTCATGCCTGCCCCCGCGGGTCGATCACAGCGGAGAGCGCCGCGGCCGTGGCCTGCGCCGCCACGAACAGGAAGCCCGCAGCGATCACCGACGCCTCGAGCACCGGGATGTCGCGCGCGGCGTAGGCCTGGAGCATCAGGGTGCCGAGGCCGGGGCGCTCGAACAGCCGCTCGAGCACGACCGCGCCGCCGAGCAGCGCGCCAAGCTGCGTCGCGATCACGACGGCGATGGGCGCCGAGGCCGGCGGCAGCGCGTGCACCACCCAGACGCGGAGGCTCGACGCGCCCTTGGCCTGGGCCACGTCGAGGAACTTCGCGTTCTGCTGATCCAGCAGAGCCGCCCGCGCGATGCGCGCCACCTGGGCCGCCAGAGGCAACGACAGGAGCCCCGAGGCGAAGAGCAGCCCGGAAAAGCCGCTGTCGGGGTCGCCCGGCAGTGGCACCAGCCGCCAGTGGACGGCCACCACGAACGTCATCAGCGGCGCGAACGCGACGAGCGGCGTCGCAGCCACCGCGAGGATACCGCGGTGCACCCACTTTCGCCCTCGACGCAGCCACGGCGCGACGGAGAACAGCGCGGCGCCGATGCCGATCACGGAGCCGAGCCCGACAGCGAGGCCCGCCAGCTCGGACGTGGGACCGAGCGCCCGCCCCACCTCGGCAAAGGCGCCTACGCCCGGTCGCGTGAGCGAGTCGCCGATGTCGAGCGTGAACAGCCCTCGCAGGTAGTGCAGATACTGCGCCCACAACGGCGCATCGAGACCGAGCCGCGCCCTGAGGGCCGCGCGATCGGCGAGCGAGGCCTGATCGCCCAGGATGAGCGCAGCGGGGTCACCGGGCAGCAGCCTGAGCGCCAGGAACACCAAAGTGGCCAGGACGACGAGCACGCCGATCGCTCCGAGCGTGCGCGTCGCGATCGGCCACAGCGCGCGCCCACCCCGGGCGAGTCGCTCGCCGAGCCCACGGCCGGAAACGGCCCGGCCCGGACGAGCGGCTGCGGACATCAGTCCGCCATCGCGTCGGAGGCGTCGCCCTGTGCGGCGTCAGTCGAGCTGTCCACGCTCGCCTCCCCGCTGTCCACGCTCGCCTCCCCGCTGTCCACGCTCGCCTCCCCGCTGTCCACGCTCGCCTCCCCGCTGTCCACGGAAGCGTCGGCCGCGCTGTGCGGCGCGGCGTCGCTGCCGACCTCGGCGTCCGGTCCGGCCTCGAACGAACCGTACCCGCCGTCGTCCTGGCCGGTACACACCGCGGTGTCGGCGTCGGCCGATACCGGAGCGCCGCTCAGGGGTACGGCACACACGCGACCGTCCACCTGACCCTTGTCCGCACCGTGCTCGACCACGACGGCGGCGAAGGGGTTGTTCCTGACGTTCATGTCGATGCAGGCGTAGCCGGCGCGGCAATCGTTGTTCTTCGAGCACTTGGCCATGCAGAACGTCCGCTCGAGCCGTGCGCTCCCCTGCGGGTCCACGCACGCCGCCGCCTGCGAGGGATGCGCCTTGAACGCGACGCAGATCGCTTCGCTCGGGCAGCTTCCCGGTTCGCAGTTGAAAAGCGTGCAGTAGCCGCCGGGTTGCGTCGAGTCGCAGAGCCGCCCGCCGGTCGCGGAGCAGTCGGTCGAGACCGAACACGCATCGCCGATTTTGGGCGCGCAACCGGCGAGTGCCGAAAGGGAGAGCAGGAGCGCTCCCGAGAAGAGCATCAAGTCGTGCCGGGTCATGTGAAGCGGGCGGACTGTAGCAGCAGATTTTCCGGAGCGCTGCGTCGAGTTGACACGCTCGGGGCCGGAGCCTAGAACCCCAGCATATCTGCCGTTTACGGCCCTGATCGCGTTCGCCATGGCTACCTACATCACGGAAGACTGCATCAACTGCGGCGCCTGCGAGCCGGAGTGCCCCAACGAGGCCATCTCCGAAGGCGACGAGATCTACGTCATCGACCCGGAGCTCTGCACCGAGTGCGTGGGCTTCTACGACCACGAGGCCTGCCAGGCGGTGTGTCCGGTCGAATGCTGCCTGCCCGACCCCGACCACCCCGAGACGGAAGAGACGCTGATCGCGCGCGCGCTCAGGCTGCATCCGGAGGACGAAGAACTGAAGCAGCGGGCCGAAGCGAACGACTACCCGTCGCGCTTCCGGAAGTAGCGGCTCGTGGGCATCCCGCGGGCCGCTCTCCTGCCGGTGCTGCTCTCGGCCGTCGGCTGCGGCGGAGCGGTGCCGCTGTTGCACCCGGCCCATACGCTACCTGCGGGAAGGGTGAGCATGGGCGGCGGCGTGGCTGCACAGTTCGTGACGGGAGGCGCGAGCTCCGCGATCGATCGCGGTCGCCAGGCCGGCGGCAGCACGGGCGCCGTCCCGCAGAATTCCAGCGCCGAGCAGGAGCTCGTCGCGGGTGCGCTGGCGGACAAGCTGACGGCTCCAGGGCTCTCGCCCTGGGTCGGCGCGCGCGCCGGGATCGGCTTCACCAGCGACGCGGGCGTGACCTGGACGGGTCGCAGCGTACGCATTGACGGGCGTCACGCCTTCGAGAGCAAGCACTACGCCCTCAGCATCGGCCTGGGCGCCAGTGGCGTGCTCTCCCAGCCGGGCGCGGACAAGCCCGGGCAGACTGCGCGCGGCGGCGGCGATATCCCGGGCGTGGATTCCGGCGGCGCCAGCGGCTGGGGTCTCGACGTGCCCGTGCTGGTGGGCTACCGCAGCGCCGCCTCCCTGATCCAGGTGTGGGGAGGTGTCCGCGGCGGCTTCGAGCACATCGGCGGCGATTTCTACCTGCGAACGGATCTCGATCCGACCATCGAACAGACCGCGCCCGTAGATGCCCGGCGCTGGTTTGCCGGGGCTTGATCGGCGTCGCGGTCGAGATAAAGCCGTTCTGGCTGGGAGCCGAGCTGGACGTTGCCTACCAGTCACTGCAGGGCTCACTCAGGCTGGAAGATGCCGGGGGCGGAACCCGTAGCATGGAAGCGACGCTGTCCGGCCTGACCGTGGGTCCCGGCGGCGCACTGGCTGCCAGATTCTGATGACTTCCGTGACTGCTTCGGTACCGCGCCCGGCGGAAGCGGGCCGGCGGCACACCGATCGTGACCGGGCCGGCCGTCCGGGGGCGATCGCTCCGCTTGCCCCCAGAAGGGCCGCGCCGTACCCTATCGACGTGCAAGTGGATCGGTCTACCGCTGCCGCCAGGGTGACCCCTGACCCGGACAACATGCCTGTGCGCAGGCGTGGAGTCGCGCGGCTGTCCGTCGCCCTGCTGCTCGGCGCAGCGCTGACAGTCTTCGGCTGCTCGGCGGAAACCGCCGACTACGCCACCGACGCCGATACCGGCAGCACGCACGCCCTCATCTCGATCGAGCGCAGCACCGCGGTCGACAGCGACAATGCCACACGAGCCGGCGCACTCGCCGGCTTCGTACATACGCCGGCGGATGTCGATGCGCAGGCCGTGCTCGGACTGGTCGGGCTCGCGCAGAAGCTGCCCTCGCCGGGTCAGTGCGCCACCCTCCCCGGCGCGACGCACCTGGCGTCGATGGGGCACGTCGAGTTGCTCGAGGCCGGCGACATCTCGGTCGACGTGGCGGGTAGCTCCACCACCCTCGCGCCGCGCGCCTTCCCCACGGTGACGGACCGCGTCTCGGGCGTGATGTACACCACGCGCGACCGCTCCGAGCCGCTGCCGGCCGCTGCCCACTACACGGTCCAGAGCTCGGGCGGGCTGTCCGTCGCGCCGCTAACGCTCGAAGCGGACGCGCCGTCTCCGCTCGACCGCGTCACGGCCGGGGGTCTGCCGCTCCCGGAGGTGGGCGCACTGTCGACAAGCCAGCCCGTCGACGTGACGTGGAACGTCGGCAAGCCAGGTGACCTCGTCTACGTCGAGCTGTCGCGCATCGACGGCTCGAGCAGCACGGTGTGCAGCTTCCGCGACGACGCCGGAAGCGGCACCATCCCCGCCGGCAGCGTCGCACCGTCGCAGAACGGCCGGCTCTCGTTCCACCGCCTGCGCGAGCGCACGTTCGCGGCCGGCGACATCCAGGACGTGGAGCTGCGCTTCGACTTCGAGCTGGCGGCCAACGTCAGCTTCATCGAGTATCGGACGCGCTGCCGCGCGAGACGCGGGATCCATGCAGCAGCTCGCGTGGTGGCTTTCGGTGCTCCTTTCGATCGCGCTATTGCCCGGGCGCGCCGCGGCAGCGCCGCATCGCGCGCATCACCGTGGCCACCACCACCACCGCATGTCCTACGCCCGCTATCGGCACTACGTCCGGCTGTGGCACAAGAAGAATCCCAAGCAGAAAGCGCCACTCGACGCGCACGGCCGCCCGGAGCTGGTGATCGAGAGCATCAACACGCGCGAACAGATCGCGCTCTCGCCCATCAGCGACCAGGGCGGCTTCTCCGCCAGCGAGCTCGAGCGCGCAGCCCGCGTGCTGCGCGACCAGCGCACGGGCAACGAATTTCCGGTGGACCCGGGCGTCGTCGACATCCTGTACAGGCTGCAGCGCCACTTCAAGACGCACAGCATCCGCGTCATCTCGGCGTACCGCACACCGCACCCCGGCAGCCACTCGCGCCACGGCCAGGGCCGCGCCATCGATCTGGTCGTCCCCGGGGCCAGCGACCGCGCCGTCGCGCGCTTCGTCCGCGACCTCGGCTTCTGCGGCGTGGGCGTGTACACGCGGAGCGGCTTCGTGCACGTCGACGTACGCGCGCGAAGCTACTTCTGGGTGGATTACAGCGGCCCCGGGCAGCCGAACCGTGCGCGCGCGGTGCTCCGCAGGCTGGCGAAGAAGGTCGACCGCCGCGCACTGGCCGCGGGGTGTCCGCGCCCGCGCGCCGGCGTGCGCCCCGATCCCGATGTCGAGGCCGTGTGGACCGCGGACTCCGTCTGGCCCGAAACCCGCCTGGCTCGACAAATCGCCGCGCACCCGCCCGGGCCGGCGGCGGGGCAGGCCGATGCCACCGACCGGCACGCGACGGGCGACGGCGCCCGAGCCACCGGGGCACCGGAAAGCCAGCACGCCGACGACTCCAGCAACGACGAGGCAAGCGACGACGACCAGGCCGCCGAACAGGCCGCCGAGCGTGGGGCGAAGTGAGCACCGAGCTCGAAGCGCTCGTGCGCGACGACCGCCTCGAGGAAGCGGCCGAGCTCGCCGAACGGCTCGGCGAACCGGCCCGCGCGGCGGAGCTGTGGGAGCGGGCCTGTGACTACGAGCGCGCAGCGCGCGCGGCGCTCGCCGCGGGCGAGCCCGATCGGGCGCTGGGGCTCGCCGCGCGCAGCGAAGCTCGCGACCTGGTCGAGCGGGCAATCAGCGCACTGTCCCAGGACCGCGAGCGTGCGGCCCAGGTCGCCCGGTCGCTCGCCGATGCCGGACAGGCGCGGGTCGCCGCACGGCTCGGGCTCGCCATCGACGACCCGCGCGGCGCGGCTCTGGATTTCGAGCGCGCAGGCGATCTGCTCGAAGCGGCCTCGGCGTTCGAGCGCGCGGGCGACGGGCGCAACGCCGCCCGTTGTCTGGAAGCCGAGCTCGCGCGCGACGCCGGCAGCGAGATCGCCCGGCTGCGGCTGGGCAGCCTGCTAGCGGCCCATGGGCGGCTGCGCGCCGCGTCGCGCATCCTGCAGCAGATCCCTGCGGGCGCTGTCGAGCGACGCGAGGCATTGCCCGTGCTGAAGCGCGCGCTCGAGGGCCTCGGGCTCGACGGCTCGGCGCGCGAAGTGGAGCGCGAGATGCGCGCGATCGGCATCGAGAAGCAGCCGCCCGTCCCGGCCCCGTCCGCTGGCCGCGACGACCGCGAGCGGCTGTTCGGTCGCTACGAGGTCGTGCGCCGGATCGCCACCACGCCCACCGCGCGCGTCTACGAGGCGATCGATCGCGTCGGCGGGGCGCGCGTGGCCGTCAAGGTCTTCGCTGCCGCGGGCATCGAGCAGTCAGGGCGCGACGCCCTCTTGCGCTTCGAGCGCGAAGCGCGCGTGCTCGGGCAGCTCCGCCATCCCGCGATCGTGCCGCTCATCGACTGGCTGCCGGCTGGACCCGCCGTCGTGTTGGCGTGGATGCCGGGAGGCTCGCTGGCGGATCTGCTGGCCCGCGGCCCCATCGCCCCCGCGCGCGGCGTCGAAATCGTCTCCGCCGTTCTGGCAGCGCTCGGCGAAGCGCACCGCCGCGGCATCCTGCACCGCGACATCAAGCCGGCCAACGTGCTGTTCGACGACGCGGGCGCCGCACATCTCGCGGACTTCGGCACGGCTCACGTCAGCGATTCCGCCACCACCGTGACGAGCGGCGTGATCGGCACGCTAGCGTACATGGCGCCCGAGCAGCGGGCGGGCGCGCCGGCGGACATCCAGAGCGACATCTACGGCGCTGGAGCGCTTCTGTGGCACGCGCTCACAGGCGCCCCGCCGGGGGCGGATCTGCCGTTCCTCTCCGATGATCCCGGAGAACCCGCGCGCGCCGTGGCCCGCCGCCTGGTCGCAGCCGCCGCGCAGCGGCCCGCCGACGCGCGCGAGGCGCGCGAAGCGCTGGCGTCCGTCGAATGGCCGCGCCAGGTACCGCCCGCGCGTCCGGTACAGCGCGCCGCCCGCGCACCGGAGCCGCATCGCAGCGAACGGCTCGAGCCGCTCGGCGGAGCGCGCTTCCGCGACACGCTTCTAGGGCGCGAGGTGTTGGTGCTGCAAGCCGACGCCCCCACGCTGGAGCGCGTGCTGCCCTTCGCCCGCGCCGACCACCCGGCACTGGACGCCGTGCTCCGGCACGTACCCGCCGACGGCACCGTGTGGATCGAGGTCCCGCGCGGCAAGCCGCTGGATCGCCCGCTCGGCGAGGCGGAGCTCGCCGGGCTCGGCGAGGCGCTCGAGGCGCTGCACCGTGCCGGCAGCTTCCACGGGCGAGTCGATCGCCGTCATGTCGTCCTGGCCGGTGGCCGCGCAGTACTGTGTTTCCCACTCGAGCCGCTCGGCCGTTCCGCCGAGGACGACCAGGCCGCGCTCGCGGCTCTCGGCTGACGACAGCGCGGGTCATCACCGGTAGACTGCCAGCGCCTTGCCCCTGCATCGCGTCTACCTCGTCCCCGGCATGTTCGGTTTCGGACAGCTGGCGGGCTATGACTACTTCGTGCACGTGCGCGGGGCGCTCCGGCAGCGCTTCTCGGACGCGGGCGCCGACGTGCAGATCAAGGTGGTACCGACGCCGCCCACCTCGTCGCTGCGCTTCCGGGCGCGTGTGCTGGCGAAGACGGTCACCGGCAGCGCTGGCAGCGACGACGGACCGATCCACATCGTCGGACACTCCACGGGTGGCCTCGACGCCCGGCTGGCAGTCTCGCCCACCACCAACCTCGGCCTCGACAAGGAACTGATGAGCTGGACCGGGCGCGTGTGCACCTGCACCTCGCTCAATACGCCCCACTACGGCACGCCACTCGCCGGCTACTTCGCGACCGTCTCGGGCACGCGCGTGCTGTACGGCCTCAGCCTGCTGACGGTCCTGTCGCTGTCGGTCGGCGCGCCTTCGTTCGCCGTCTTCTCCAGATTGCTTTCCAGCCTGGGCGGCATCGACCAGATGCTGGGCGGCAACCTCGCCCTCGTCAGCCGCATGTCCGACATGCTGCTGCGCGTCGTCGACGAGGGGGGCCGGCAGGAGATCACGGGCTTTCTGGGCAAGGTACGGATCGACCAGGGCGCGATCATCCAGATCATGCCGGAGGCCATGGACCTGTTCAACGCCGCGGCCGAGGACAGCGACGCCGTTCGCTACGGCTCGATCGCCACGGCTGCGCCCGCGCCGCAGGCGATCCGCTTTGCCAAGCGCGTGCGCTCGCCCTACGCCGCGCTGACCGCCGCGATGTTCTCCACCCTCTACCAGTTCACGAGCCAGCGTCCGCGTCCCTACCCCTACGCCGAGCCCGGCCCGGAACAGGCCGCGCTGCTCGAACGGCACATTGCCGGCGAACTGGGCGACCGCGCCAACGACGGCATCGTCCCGACGCTCAGCATGCTCTGGGGCGAGCTCGTGTGGTGCGGTGAGGGCGACCACCTGGACGTGATCGGCCATTTCCACGACGACGAGAAGCCCGCCGAGCACGTCGACTGGATGACCAGTGGCGCACAATTCGACCGCGGGCGCTTCGCGTCGGCCATGGACGCCCTCGCGGGCTTCCTTTTGCGGTCATGACCAGAACCGGCCCGCATCCGCTTGCCTTCCCAGCGCCGCCGCACCTCGCGCATCCGACCGAGCCGCTCTCCATCTGGTTCACCGAACCGCTCGGACTGCTCAGCCAGATCACCCGTCCCGCAACCGGCAGCGTGGAGATGGCGCGTTTCATCACCGACCTCGCCTGGCCGGCGCTGCTCGAACTGCGCGGCGCGGGCAGTCAGCCCCTGTGCATCGTGCACGATCTGTCGCTGCTCGAGGACGTCGAGCCCGAAGCCGGCCGCATCATGTCGCTGTTCGGCTTGTCGATCCGCCAGCATATCGACCGCGTCGTCATCATCGAGCCGCCCGCCCTGCATCGCCTCGTCCACCTGGCCATCAGCGCCGTCGGCTCCGCTCTCGGCCTGATGGGCATCCCAATGGAGCTCGCGCCAGCGCTCCCCGGCGTGCTGGACCAATACGCGCTCCGGCCGCTCGAGACGCACCAGGGAGGCTGAGATGGAAACCCAGCCAGCTTCCAACGCGGCGAACCCGCGCTGGTTGTTGCTGTTCGCGCCCTTCCACGCGCTGCCCGGCAATGCGCTCCCGGCTCGCGCGCACGCGGCCTACAACGAGCTCGACAACCTGCGCGCGGAGTGAACGCACGCGGCGAGCGTCATGGCCCCCGTCACGCCACCGGGAACGTCGGGCGCTCAGCCGGAGCTATCGCTGCCGACCTTGGCGCTGCTGGCGGGCTTCGCGGCGGGCTTCGACTTGCTCGCAGGCGGCGGCGCGCCGACGATGGGCACGATGAGCGTGTGCGCCTTGCCGCCGCGGAGATAGCTCACGCGGATGGCGTCGGAGCGCTTGAGCGCCTGGAAGGCGTCGTAGGCCTGCATCTCGGTCTCGATGGGCATACCGTTGAGCGCGGTGACCACGTCGCCCGGCTCCAGGTCGACGCCCTGCCAGTAGCCGGCCGGGTGCAACGCGACGATGCGGAAGCCACGGAACTGGCCGGCGTCGAGGCTGGGCTCGACATCCACGCGCTGCAGGAACCGCCCGAGACCGGCGTCCACCGTGGCGAGCAGCTCGGCGCGCGAGACGGCGCCCTTCGGGACCTTCGACGTGGCAGGCGCTTTCGCGACGACAGCGGTATGCGGCTGCGTCGCCGTAGCAGCTCCGCCACCACAACCCGCGAGGAACAATCCGACCAGAACGACTCGTCGCACGCGGTGAATATGATCCGCGAGCGCAGAGGTGGGCAAATTCGCGGGCAGTGCCAAGCGCCTGCACGCGGCTCGAGACGGCCATTCCAGGCACTTTGCAGGCACTTCCTGCTACGTTCGCGCGGCGAGCACGGCTTCGAGAACCAGCTCGCTCGTCTCTTCGACGCCGCCCTCGCCGGGGATATGCACAACGCGGTCGCCCGGCACCAGCTCCTCCGCGCTGGCGTAGATGGCGGCGAGTCGACGCTGGACGGCGCTCGCTTCGAACAGCTCCTCGCGGCCTCCGCGGCGTCCGCGGCGCTCCGCGGCGACCTCGGCGGGCACGTCGATCACGATCGTGAGGCCCGGTCGCATCGCGCGCCGGTTCAGCTCGCGGATCCAGGGCACGGACCCGGCGGCGTCGGGCGAGGTCGCCGACTGGTAGGCGAGGCTCGAAAGGTCGTAGCGATCGCTGACGACCGTCGCGCCCTGGGCGAGCGCGGGGAAAATGACGCTGTCGACGTGGTCGAGGCGATCGGCAGCAAAGAGCAGCGACATTGTGCCCCAGGAAGGCTCGCGTGGCGCACCGGCTTCGGTCAGCGGCAGCTCGCGGCGCAGGGCCTGGCGGATGAGCTTTCCGATGGGACCGTCGGAAGGTTCGCAGGTGAGCCTTGCGTCCTCGCCGCGGGCTACGAGTGCGTCGACCAACCTCTGCGCCGCGGTGGTGATGCCGCAGCCGTCGATGCCTTCCAGGACGATGAAGCGAGGCTCGGGTGTGGGGACCATGTTCACGCAGAGATGGGCGCGGGGTCCTCCCCCAGCACAACGTTGTCGATGAGGCGGGTCTTGCCGGCGAAGGCAGCGACGGCGAACAGGGCGCGGTCCGCAACGCGGTCGGACAGCGGCGCGATCTCGTCGGCGTCGGCGAGCGTGGCGTAGTCCACGCGCAGACCCGCGGCGTCGATGGCCGCGACAACCGGCTCGCGGAGCGCGAGGACGCTGCGTTCACCGGCGGAGAAGCGGGCGACGGCTCCGGACAGCGCGCGCGGGATGGAAAGCGCGCTCTGCCGTTCGTCCGCGGACAGATAGAGGTTGCGCGAGCTCAGCGCCAGGCCATCGGTCTCGCGTACGATAGGGTACCCGACCACCCGAACGGGCAGCAGCAGATCGCGCACCATTCGCTCGATGACCTTGAGCTGCTGGTAGTCCTTCCTTCCGAAAACGGCTGTGCAGGAACCCGTGACGGCGAAGAGCTTGGCAACGATCGTAGTGACGCCCTCGAAGTGACCGGGGCGGCTCGCGCCGCACAGGTGCTCGGTGAGCGAGGCGACGTGAACGCGGGTGTGCTCCTCGGCGGGATACATCTCGTCGATGGCGGGCGCGAACACCAGCGCCGCGCCGGCTTGCTCGCACTTGCCGAGGTCGCCCTCCAGATCGCGCGGGTAGCGCGCCAGATCCTCGTTCGGGCCGAACTGGGTGGGGTTGACGAAGATACTGACGGCCACGTCGCTCGACTGGCGGCGTGCTTCCTCGACCAGCGCGAGGTGGCCGCCGTGCAGCGCTCCCATGGTCGGCACCAGCCCTACCGATCCGCCGCCACGCCGCGTGGCGTCGCACGCTTCGCGGAACTCGTCGACCTGGCGACAGACGCGCATCACGCTTTCTCGTCGTCGGCGGGGCCGTAGCCGGCAGGGGGATGAGTGACGCGGGCCTTGTCGCCGGTGGGCTCGCCCTCGGTGTGCGGGCGCGCCATGCCGAAGCTGTGCGCTGCGTCGGGAAAGGCGCCGCTCTGCACCTCGGCGACGTAGCGGGACGTGGCGTCGACGATGGCGTCCCCCAGCTCCGCGTAGCGCTTGACGAACTTCGGCTTCAGGTTGCGGTACATGCCGAGGAAGTCGTAACAGACCAGCACCTGGCCGTCGCAGTGCGGGCCGGCTCCGATGCCGATGGTGGGGATGTCGATCGACTCGGTGATGCGCCGGCCGAGATCGGCGGGCAGCCCCTCCAGCACGATGCAGTACGCCCCGGCCTGCTCCACCGCCTTGGCGTCGGCGAGCACGCGCACCGCGGCGTCCTCGCTCTTGCCCTGCACGCGGAAGCCACCCATCGCGTGCACGGACTGCGGCGTCAGGCCGACATGACCGACCACGGGAATGCCGGCGCTGGCAATGCGGTGGATCGTCTCGGCGACGCTCTCGCCGCCCTCGAGCTTGACGGCCTCGAAGCCGCCTTCCTTGAGCAGGCGTCCCGCGTTCTCGAGCGCCTTCTCGCTCGAGACCTGGAAGCTCATGAACGGCATGTCGCTCACGATCTGGGCGCGCTCGGTGGCGCGGGCCACGGCGCGGCCGTGATAGCAGATCTCGTCGACCGTGACGGGCAGCGTGGTCGGCAATCCCTGCACGACCATGCCCATCGAGTCACCGACCAGCAGCACATCAGCGCCGCCCTCGTCGAGCAGGCGCGCCATGGTGGCGTCGTAGCAGGTGATCATGGCGATCTTCGGCCCGCCCTGCTTGCGCGCACGGATCGCCGGAACGGTGACCTTGTCCGTCTTGGGTGCCATCGGCGGCGCAGAGCCTATTCGTTTGCTGGCGCGCCGACCAGGGGGCTATTTCACCTTGCGTCGCATACCGCTTCGGCCCGAAACACGCTGCGGCACCACACCGTCGGGATCCCCCACCGCGCGCGCCGACTGGTCGCGCGCCTCGAGCTCTTCCGCCACGACTCCGGCCAGCGCCTCGACGCCGTCGACCTTGTCGACGATGGGGCCGAAACGAAGGGCGCGCTCGCGGGCGTCCGCGTCGCGGGTGGCGCTGAAGAAGACCACGGAGCGGGCTCTGCCCTCGGCCAGCAGGTACTCGGCCAGCTCTATCCCGCTACCGTCGGGCAGATCGATGTCGACCACCGCCGCGTCGAACGGCCCTTCCTCGACCACAGCCCGCCGGACGCTGCCGAGCCGCATGACCTCGTGACCCGACCGGCGCAGGCTGATCGCGATCACGGTCGCGAGCGGTGGATAGTCCTCCACGATGAGCAGACGGCCCACCCGGATAGTCTAGCTGGTTTCCGCTCCGGCGGCAGTTCCGGCCGGTCGATACCACGACAAATCCGAGGAATGCGCGGCAGGGCCTGGTGCGTAGAACGGGCTGGGGCTAGAACCATCACGGAGAGGCCGCCGCTCGCGCATGCCACCGAACGCACCCGAAGCCGGACGTTTCCATCGCAGCTTCGAACGCTGGGCGCGGCGGGTGCGCGCGCGGCTGGCGCTGCGCCGGGCCCTGACCGGGGCGGCGCTGGGGCTGGTCGCGGGCGGCGCGGCAACGGCCCTCCTGTGGTGGCTGCGGCTCGGCACGCTGCGCCCCTGGGCGGCTGCGTTCGGGCTGGTAGGTGCACTCGCGGGCATCCTGTTGTCGCTCCGCCGCCGCTGGAGCGACCCGGACGTGGCGCTCTACCTGGACGCACGGCTCGGGACCGACGAAGCGATCAGCACGGCGGTGGGCGACCCCGATCCCGCGCATCCAGCGCACGAGATCGTGACCCAGCGGGCCGCCGAGGCCCTGGCCTCCGCCAACCCCGAGCGCGCCCGGCCGCGCGTGCTGGACCGCTGGCAGGGGCTAGCTCCGCTGGGCGGGGCGGCCGTGGTGTGGCTTTCCCTCGTGCCGCTGCCGAAGCTGCCCCCTCCGGCGCCGAAGCCCCCGGGCACCGAGATGGTGAAGACCGCAGACCTGAAGGGGCTGGACCGCATCATCGCGCTCGACAAGCTCGACGCCCGCGACGCCAAGCAGCGCGCGCGGCTCGACCACATCGCGCACGAAGCGAAGAAGCTCCGCGCCGATCTGGAGAAGGGCATGCAGAAACGCGAGGCGCAGGCGCGCCTGGCCAAGCTGCGCGACGACATCGCCGCCGAGCGGCAGCACTTCAACGACAAGAAGAGCCGCGACGGACTAGAAGCCGCCATCCGCGAGCTCTCGAAGCACGCGGAGACGAAGCGCGCAGCCAAGACACTGGGCGACGGCGATCTGGTCGCCTTCGACCGCGAGATGCAGAAGCTCGCCAACAAGACCGAGAAGAAGGACCGCCAGGAGGCCAAGAAGGCGCTGGAAGAGGCCGAGAAGGAAGCGCGAAAGAAGGGCGCGTCGGGTCTGGCCAAGTCGCTGGAAGAACAGAAAAAGCTGTTCGAGAAGCGCGAGGCCCACGCCGAGGCGCTGCGCGAGCTCGCCAAGTCGCTGGGCGGCAAGCTCTCCAAGCAGGCCCAGGAAGATCTCGAGGAGTTCGGCCAGACGGGCAGCCCAGAGGCGCAGAAGCGACTGGCGGAGTCGATGGAAAAGGCGCTGGACGGGCTGAGCGAGGCGGAGCGCAAGCGGCTGGCCAAGCAGCTCGGCAAGCAGATGGAGAAGCAAGGCGGCGCCGCCAACCCGATGACCAGGAAGCAGCTCGAGGAGATGGCGCGCCGCATGAGCAGCCCGGAGGGGCAGAAGGCGCTGCGCGAGCAGCTGAAGAAGCTCGCCAACGCGGACCCGAGCGGCGACGCGAAGCGCCAGAAGGGCCTCGATGGCGCGGATCGCGGAGGCGCAGAGGCCCAGCGCGGGCTCGGCGCCACACCGGTGCCGATGCAGGGCGCGCCCGGCAGCGGCAAGGGGACGGCCGGCAACAAGCCCGGCGGCGGCAACTCGGGCAAAGGTAGTGGAGGCCCGGGCAGTCACCACGACAAAGGCCAGGGCAATCACACGGGGCACACCGGCAAGGTCGCCACGAAGGAGCTCAGGTCGAAGGCGAATCCGAAGCTCCAACCGGGCGTGCCGATGCAGGGTGCGACCATGGGCCGCGCGGCGGCACGCCCCGGCGAGACGGCGAACCAGGCCGGCACCGGAGCCCTGGGCAGCGCCGGCAAGACCGAGGTCGGAGGCGTCGACCGGTCCCAGGTTCCGGAAGAGTACCGCGAGCAGGTGGGACGCTATTTCCAGCCGTAGCTGGCCCCGTCTCCCCTGGACGATGCACGCGGTGTAGGCTGCCGCGACTGCCCGGTCCATTCCCCATGAGCGACAAGAACATCAGCTTCGAAGCCCGACTCGAACAGGCCCGACACACCAGCACGACGCTGCGCGAGGCCATCGCCACCGTGATCGTCGGCCAGAACAACGTGGTCGACCAGGTGCTGTGGGGCCTCATCGCGGGCGGCCACGTGCTCCTTGAAGGCGCACCAGGCCTGGGCAAGACGCTGCTGGTGCGCACCCTGGCCTCGAGCCTGGAGCTCGGGTTCTCGCGCATCCAGTTCACGCCGGACCTGATGCCGAGCGACGTGACGGGCACCAACGTGCTGGTGATGGATGCCAGCGGCGCGTCCACGGGGCGGTTCGAGCTGGCGCGTGGCCCTATCTTCGGGCAGGTGATCCTGGCCGACGAGATCAACCGCGCGACACCCAAGACGCAGAGCGCGCTGCTCGAGGCGATGCAAGAGCACGCGGTCACCATCTCCGGCAAGCGCCACAAGCTAGACGAGCCGTTCTTCGTGTTGGCCACCGAAAACCCCATCGAGATGGAAGGCACGTACCCGCTGCCGGAGGCGCAGCTCGATCGCTTCCTGCTCAAGGTGCTCGTCCCCTCGCCTTCCGAAGACGAGCTCACGGCGATCATCACGCGCACCACCGGACACGAGGTCGCCGCGCCGGAACCGGTACTGCACCGGGACGACGTGCTGGCGCTGAGTTCGCTATGCCGGGACATCGCGGTCGCCGAGCCGGTGGTGCGCTACGCCTCGCGGCTCGTGGGCGCGAGCACTCCGGAGAGCGCGAGCGCGCCGGACATCGTGAAGCACGGCATCCGCTACGGCGCCGGCGTGCGCGGCGGACAGTCGCTGGTGCTGGCGGCCAAGGCGGTCGCCCTGCTCGAAGGGCGCGCGCAGGTGGCGTTCGCGGACATCCAGCGGGTCGCGCTGCCGGTGCTGCGCCACCGCTTGATTCGCAGCTTCGAGGGCGAGGCCGACGGCATCACCACCGATCAGGTCATCCGGCAGCTCGTCGAGACCGTCGCCACGCGGCCGGAACCGGTCGAACGCGCAGTGCAGGATCGCTAGGCTCGGGACGTGGCGCGAGGGCGAAAAGACGAGCGCTCTGCGCGGCGCTGGCTGGCTGCACTGGCAGCGCTCGCTGCACTCGCTGCGCTTGTGTGTCTCGCGCTGCCCGCCGCGGCCGCCGCGCCGAAGAAGAGCGCGCTGATGCTCGAGCCCACGCCGGTACTCGGCGCCGGCACGCCGACCTCTCCCGGCTGGTTCAGCGTCGCGGTGCACCTGTCGAATTCCGGCGACGCCCAGATTGCCGGCACGCTCGAGCTCTCGAGCGAGCTCAGCTACGCGCCAGCTACCGCGCACGTCGTCACGCGCGCTCCGTTCGGTGTCGCGGGCAAGGGGCGCGTGACGTTGATGCTCCCGACCCACGGCTTCACAGGTTCGCTGCCGGCGCTGCGCCTGCGTGCCCTGGATCCGCACGGCAACGTACTGGCAGACGTGGAATTGCCGGACCCACGCCCGTACGGGCCGTTCCTGTTCGACCTCGATGTGCCGAGCCGCATCGCACCGTCACTCCGCGGCCAGGGCGTGATCGCCACCCGCGCCAGGAGCGTGCGCTACGGCGCGTACCCCACCCTCAGCGTGTCCACTCCGGACGTGAACCCCGCCACCGGCGATCCCGTGCTGCCCGAGCGCGCGGCGGGCTATGCCAGCGCGACCGTGGTGCTGGCGAAGAGCGAGCAGATCGCCGCGCTCAAGGGACCCGAGCTGAGAGCGCTGGGTGACTGGGTGCTCGCCGGTGGTGCGCTGGCGGTGGTCGTGACGCGGCCGGAAGATCTGCACCGGCCACCGCTCACGGACATGCTGGGAGGCGACGTCCAGACCGGCGCGCCGCCCGCGAGCCTCGAGGCGGAGAAGGACTTCCTGGTCGTTCCGCATCCGTCAGCAGCGCCTCCGTACACCTACCGGGGCCCGGGCACCGGCGCCACGGCGCACAAGCTGCTTCCGCCCTCGCCCGACGTAGCGAACACGCTGGTCGGCTACCGCGGCGGCAATCTGCACCCGAGCCCGTGGGGCGCGTCGGCCAGCTACGGTCTGGGCGAGGTGCACCTGTTGGCGTTCGATGCCACACGCGCGCCGTCCGTCACGGACGAATGGGTGCAGCTCGAGATGGTCGAGCTCGTCACGCACGCGTTCAACCGCGGAAACGTGGTCGCGTTGCCGTCGGCACAGACCGCGCTCGATCGCCCGGGCGTGCGCGCCGTGAAGAAGGTACTCGACCCCAACGAGGGTTCGCGCTGGGCGGTCGCAGTCTCCGCGCTGCTGCTCCTCCTGTACGCGGCCGGGGCGGGTCCGCTGAATTTCTATCTGGCCTCGCGCAGGGGACGGCCGCTCAGGGCGCTCCTGCACCTACCGATGTGGGCGGCGGGCGCTTTCGGCGCCGTGGTCGTGCTCGGTGTCGCCGCCAAGGGCGTCCGCGGCCGGGCGCGCCACATCACCCTGGTGGAAGCCGGCGCGGGCATGTCGCGCGGAGCCGCCACGCGCTTCCGCGGCTTCTACAGCGCATCGTCCGGACAGCTGACAGTGCGAGCCACCCAGCGCGGCGCGGTGCTCGATGTCGCGGGCAGGACCGACGATACCAGCCGCGAGGTGGTCGTGGATCGCGACGGCGCCCGCATCGAACACTTCCAGGCCAAGCCCTGGCAGACGGTCGTCGTGCGCGAGGACGGCAGCATCGACCTGGGCGGCGGTGTAAGCATCGTGCGGACGGGCCACGACGTCGAGGTGAAGAACCGCACGGCGCGGGATCTGCTCGCCGTGCTGCTGAAGCTCCCAGGGCTCGGCGTGATGTCCTTCCCGCGCATCGCCGACGGACACAGCGTGCTCGCCAGCAAGGGCCGGCCGGTGCCGGTGAGTATCGGGCATTCCCGCCCCACGGGGCCATCGATGACGCACGGGCTCGACGCGGACCTGTTCGACCTCGACAAGACCGCAGACGGCGCCGACGAAGCCTGGCAGGCGCTGGAGACGCTGGCCGACACCGACACCGACTGGTGGCCGCCCGACGTGCCGGTGCTGCTCGGACAGCTCGCGGGCGGCGAGGGCCGCACCAGCGACTCGGGGCTCCGGCTCGATCGCGATCGCGTGCTGGTGCGGGTGGTAGGCTTCGGAGGGGTCAAGTGAGCGGTGGCGCACCAGAAATCGTCGAGGCCGGGGAAGCGCCGCGCATTGTCGCCGCACCGCCGCCTGCCATCCGGGTCCGCCACCTGTGGCACCGCTACGGAAACTTCGACGTGCTGCGCGACGTGAGCTTCGAGGTCGGCCAGGGCGAGATCTTCGGCTTCATCGGGCCGAACGGCGCCGGCAAGACCACGACCATTCGCATCATGGCCACGCTGCTCGAGCCGATGGCCGGCCGCGTCGAGATCGACGGCATCGACGTGTCCATCGATCCGGACAAGGTGCGGCGCCTGATCGGCTACATGCCCGATCACGCGGGCGTCTACGAGCGCATCACCGTGCGCGAGTACCTCGAGTTCTTCGCCGACGCCTTCGGCGTGCTCGACATCGGCGTGGTGGACGCGGTCATCGAGCTGACCGAGCTCGGCAAGCTGCAGGACAGGCTGGTGGCTGCGCTCAGCAAGGGCATGAAGCAGCGGCTGCAGCTGGCGCGCACGCTCCTGCACGACCCCAAGGTGCTGATCCTCGACGAGCCGGCGAGCGATCTGGATCCGCGCGCCCGCATCGAGATCCGCGATCTGTTGCTGGAGCTCCGCGAGCTCGGCAAGACGGTGTTCCTGTCGAGCCACATCCTCACGGAGCTCTCGGACGTCTGCACCTCGATCGGCATCCTCGAGCGTGGGAGGCTCGTCGTCGCCGGCCCGCTGGGAGAGATCGCCGAGCGGCTGGAGGCGCGCCGCGCGGCCGAGGCCGTGGGGCTTCCCGCTCCGCCGCCGGGGGCCGCGCCGGCTCCCGTGGCCCCCATCATCGACGCGGGTTTCCCGCCCCCCGTCGCGCTGCCCGACACGACGGCGGGCGGCGTGGCCATCCCTGGCGCGGCACAGCGCAAGCTGAAGCTCCGCGTCCTTGGCGACGCGCGCGCTGTCGTACCGCTCATCGCGGGTGGCAGCGGCATCTTCGGGGTCGAGCCGGGTCCGGCGGGGCAGCTCGTCGTGCACTACGCCGGGGGCGACCGCTTCGTGGCCGAGGTCGTCCGGCATCTCGTCGCCAGCGGCGTGGGCGTGGTCGCCGTCGAGCCCGAACGCAACGAGCTCGAGCGCATTTTCCTCGAGGTCACGCGGGGGGACCTCCAATGAGCGCGCAGACCGGACGCCCCACGCTCGCCCCGGCGCCCCCCTCCTCGCGCCGCATGGACCGAGCGCGGCTCGAAGTGGCGCGCATGCGCGAGGACCCGAACCCCGTCTGGATGCGCGAGCTCAGGCAGGCGGCCCGCCTCGGGCGCACGCCGATCATCCTGGCGGTCGTCACCGGCATGATGACGCTGCTCATCGCCTCGATCGGCGGCATCGCCAGCGCCACGGCCGAGCCGGCGAAAGTGGGCGTGGCGCTCTACCACACGTTCTTCTCGCTGGCGTTCGCCGTCGTGGCCTGGGTCGCGCCCGCCGTCGCGGCCAGCACGATCGCCTCCGAGCGCAGCGGCAGCACCTGGGAAGCGCTGCTCTTGACCGGCCTGGGCGCCCCGTCGATCGCGCGCGGCAAGTTCCTCGCCTCGCTCACCTACATCGGCCTGTACGTCGTGATGCTGTCGCCGGTGGGCGCCCTGCCGTTCTTGTTCGGTGGCGTCACGGCAACCGAGGTGGTCGGCGCGTTCGTGCTGCTCATGCTGTTCGCCGTGCTGGCCGTCGCTTTCGGCCTGTCGGTGAGCTCCAAGTTCTCCAGCTCGGCCGTGGCGATCGTCGTGTCGCTGCTCGTCGCGGTGCCGCTGTCGATCATCGTGTACACGGGCGGCGGCATCGGGCTGTCCTACCTGGCGCACTCGGTGTGGCCAGGGGTGCCGGAATCGCTGCCGGTGTGGCTGCCGACGGCCTACGCCCGCGCCGATTTCGGGCTCGAGTACCTGGTCTTCCTCGTGCTCACGCCGCTGACCGTCGTCGGGCTGCCAGCCTGGTTCCTGTACGAGGTGACCGTCGCCAACATGGCCGGGCCGAGCGACGATCGCTCCAGTGGCATCAGGCGCTGGTTCCTGGTCTCGGCGCTGGTGCTGACCGTGGTGGCGGCGGTGCCCACGTTCGTCGTGCCGAGCGATCGCTGGGCGGCTGCGGTCATCGGCATGGGCGCCACCTTGATCTTCCTCGCCTTTGCCGCGTTCGTTTTCGCCGGGGAGCCGCTCGGCCCCTCGCGACGCGTGCGCGTGCACTGGGACCGGGAGGGAATGGGCCGGCTCCGACGCTATCTCGGGCCCGGCCTGATGCGGGCGATGTCGCTGCTGCTCCTGCTCGGCCTGGGCGGGCTGCTTCTCGAGAGCGCGGGCGGCGTGGCGGCGGAGCTGCTCGGCGGCAGCCCGAGCGCCACACAGAACGTGCGGTCCGTGCTGGCCTTCGGTGGCTATGCCGCGGGATTTTTCATGTTCATCGTCGGCTTCACGGCCTGGGTGCGCGCCCGCTCCACGGCCGCGACCACGCCGCGGCTACTGCTGCTGGCGATGCTGTTCCTGGCCCTGGTCGGCCCCTGGATCATCATGGCCATCGCGGGCATCGTCACCCAGCGGGAGGATTCCGCGATGCTGCTCGCGGCCCCCTCCCCCGCCTACGTGTTCCAGATGATGAAGGAGTTCGGCAGGGCCTCGCCGGACAAGCTGGTGATCGGCGCGGGCGCCGTGTGCGCAGCGGCCTGGGCACTTCTGGGAACAGGGCTCCTCGGGGCGGCGCGCGTGGGCAGCCGGCGCGTGGTGCGCGAGCACGAAGCCGCGCTCACGAAGGTCGATGAGATGCTGAGCGCCGAGGACGAGGGTGTGAGCACCGATACCGGGCCGGACACCGACGAACCCGCCACAGGCAGCGACGAACCGCCCGCCCCCGAGCCGGCGGCATGACGGAACTATCCAACCTGCTCGATCCGGAGTTCGTTCGGGAGCTCGAGGCGCTGCGGCGGCGGCTCGCTATCCGCGCGCGCTCGGGCGCCGCCGGCGAGCACGCCGCGCGCCGCAAGGGCAGCTCCGCCGAGTTCCAGGAGCACCGAGGCTACGTCCCCGGCGACGACCTCAGGCGCGTGGACTGGCTCGCCTTCGCCCGCACCGGCGAGCCCGTCGTCAAGCTGTTCCGCGCCGAGGAGGACGCCATCGTGCGCCTGCTCGTCGACGGTTCGGCGTCGCTCGACTACGGCGACCCGCCCAAGATAGAGGTCGCGCGGCGGCTGGCCGCGGCGATCGGCTACATGGCGCTGGCAGGCTCGCAGCGGGCCGAGGTGCTGGTGGCGCGCTCGGCGGCGGAAGGCACATCGGGTCTGGCGAGGGCGGGCGTTCCGCGGCGCGGGCGTGGTGGGCTGGCCGGGCTGCTGCGCGATCTCGAGGGCGCCGCACCCGAGGGTGCGGCGGACCTCGCACGCGCCATCGAGCAGCTCGTGCTGCGCTCACGCCGGCCTGGCATGCTGGTCGTCCTGAGCGACTTCTTCGACGCCGGACCAGTCACCGAAGCGCTCACCCGGGCGCATGCCGCGGGTCACGACGTGACACTCCTGCAGATCGTGACGCGCGACGAGATCGAGCCCGGCTTCGAAGGCGACTTCACGCTGGTCGACGCGGAGACCGGAGCCAGCGTCGACGTCACGATGGACACCAACGCCATCGAAGCGTACGTGCTGCGCTTCGCCGGACTGGTCGAGGAGCTGCGCGCCTGGGCGCGCCGCCACGGCGCGGGCTACGTCCGCGCCACGACGGACGAAGCGCTGGAAGGCGTGATCCGGCGCTTCGTCGCCCGCGGCGTGGACTAGCCCGGCGCCTGACCCGGAGAGGCTCTAGAAGAGCCTTCCCGTCGGCGTCATCGGCGTCCCGGAGCTGATCACGTCCGGGCCGACAGGGCTCTGGACCACGGGCGCGGGAACGCGCGGTTCCGGAATGCTGGGCGCCTCCACAACGGCCTTCGGAGCGGCCTTCTCCGCAACGGCCTTCTCCACAACGGCCTTTGGAGCAGCCTTCTTCGCGGTCTTCTTCGGAGCAGCCTTCTTCGCGGCCTTCTTCGGAGCAGCCTTCTTCGCGGCCTTGCGCGTCGCCTTCTTCGCGGTCTTCTTCGGAGCAGCCTTCTTCGCGGCCTTGCGCGTCGCCTTCTTCGCGGTCTTCTTCGGAGCCTTGCGCGCGGTCTTGCGGCGCGTCTTCTTCGCGGCCCTCTTTGCCGTCTTCTTCTTTGCCGTCTTCTTTGCTGTCTTCTTCTTCGCCGTCTTCTTGGCGGCCCTCTTGGCTGTCTTCTTCTTCGCCGTCTTCTTCGCCGTCTTCTTGGCGGCCTTCTTCGCCGTCTTCTTCTTGGCGGCCTTCTTCGCCGTCTTCTTCTTGGCGGCCTTCTTCGCCGTCTTCTTCTTGGCGGCCTTCTTCGCCGTCTTCCTGCGTGCGGAGCCGGCGCGACGCGAGGTCCCGGTCTTCTTCGTTGCCTTCTTGCTCTTGCGCTTACGTGCGGCCATGTAGATTCCCTCGTTGATGAACGCTCGCGTCCGTCGAGCGGACCGACACTCTCTGTCTTGTCTCGCGCGCCGTCAACCTCGCAGTTGTCGTTCCGTTCAACGACTGACCTGCGCCATGCGACGACTTCATCGTCCGGGTGCTATGCTGATGGTGCATGTCCGACGCCGAACTCGTCCGCGAGGCACTCCGCATCTACCGGCGCTACGCCACCGAGCTCATCGAGCGCCACGGCTTCTGTCCGTGGGCCGAGCGCGCACGGAACGAGGGGCACGTCACCGAGCGCGTGCTGACCCAGAGCGGCACCACGGACACGGCGCCGTCGCTAGCCGCCATCGCGGAGCTGGACGCGGATGCAGAGATCGAGATCGGGCTGCTCATCTACCCTCGGCTGCCGCTCGGCAGGCTGGATTTCGAGCACTTCGTGGCCCTCATCCGGCGCGACGACACAGCCCGCCATGAGCTGGGCTCGGTCCCTTTCGCCCTGGCGGCGTTCCACCCGGACGCGCGGGCCGACCTGTCCGATCCCGAGCGGCTGATCCCGTTCATCCGGCGCAGCCCCGACCCCACCATCCAGCTGGTCCGGCAGAGCGTCCTCGAGCGCGTGCGCAGCCGCTCGCCGGAGGGAACGGCGTTCATCGATCCCGGCTCGCTCGATCTGGAGCGACTGCTCGCCGAGCAGAAGAAGCCGCCCGTCCCGCTGCGCCAGCGCATTGCTCGAGCCAACCAGGAGACGATCGCCGAGCTGGGCGTCGCCGAGCTGGAGGCCCAGCTCGACGACATCCTGCGTGATCGGGACGAGACCTACGCCCGCTTCGGGCTGCCGGGCCGGCGCGGCGCCGCCGGCTGAGCCGACGACCGCGTTCCAGAGAAATCCGCGCTAGGCTCCCGGCGCCGATGCCTTTCGAGCTCAGGAGTCCGGGCGGCCTGTGGCTGCTTGGCCTGATCGCACCGCTGGTGCTGCTGTACGTGCTCAGGATCCGCCGCCAGCGGCTGCGCGTACCGTCGACCTGGCTGTGGGGCGCTGCGCAGCGCGATCTCCTGGCGAAGAGTCCATTCAAGCGGCTGGTGGTGCAGGTGCCGCTGATCCTGCAGCTCCTGGCGCTGATCCTGCTCGCCCTGGCGCTCGGTCGTCCGGCCACCCGGGGCGGCGCGATCACCGGCGACCACGTCGCCATCATCATCGACACCAGCGCGTCGATGAGCGCCAAGGGCCCCGATGGCAAGACGCGCATCGAGAGGGCGAAGAAGTCGGCGCACGACGTGATCCGCTCGCTCGGACCCGGCGCGGACGCGATGATCGTGGATGCCGGGCGGAACGCGCTGATCGCATCGCCCCTCGACCGCTACCCACGCCGGCTCGACGCCGCGGTCGACAGCCTGCGCGCTCGCGACGTGGAGGGCGATCTCGGCCGCGCACTGGCCATCGCGAGCGATCGACTGCGACAGCTTCCGGGCGAGAAGCGCATCGTCGTCCTCACCGACGGCGCGCTAGCCCACCCCGAATCGCTGGCGTCCGCGACGCTACCGATCGACGTGATCCGGGTCGGCTCCGCCGTCGACAACGTCGCCATGGTTCGCGTGGACGTGCGCAGCGGGCAGGACCCGGCCACGCACCACGACCAGGTGCAGGGGTTCGCGCTGATCGCCAACTATGGCACCCGGAAGAGGAGCGTGTTCGTCACGCTCAGGCAGCGCAACGTCTCCGAGCCGCTCGCCTCGCGGCGCCTCCAGCTCGCTCCCGGCGAACGCGCCCCCGTGGTCCTGACGTTCGAACCGGCACCCGGCGACGCCGGCACCGGGCTCGTCATGCAGCTCAGCCCCGGCGATGCCGTGGCCGTCGATGATCGCGCCTACGCCCGCGTGCCGGCAGGCCGGAAGATTCCGGTCGTGATGGCGCCGGAGAACGCGAACCCCTGGTTCAAGCGGGCGCTGCTGGCCGATCCGGACGTGGATCTGATGGGGACCTCGCTCGCCGCACTGCCGAAGGCGGACGTGCCGCCCGACGCGCTGGTCGTCGTCGACGGCGCCTGCCCGGCGAACGCCCCCGGCGCGGATCTGGTGATTCTGGACCCACCGGCGGGCCGCTGTCGCACCTCGGTCGTTGGCCGGCGCATCGACAAGCCGGCGATCACCTCGTGGTCGAAGAGCGATCCGCGGCTCCGCTTCCTGACCCTGGACGGAGTCGAGCTCTTGTCGGCGCGCCGCGTCGAGACCGACGGGCCCGCCGACTCGCTGGTGAGGGCGCGTGAAGGCACGGTCATCAGCGATATCTCCATGCCCGGGCGCAGCGCGACGCTGGTTTCGTTCGACGTGGGCGACAGCAACTGGCCGCTGAAGGCCAGCTTCGTGCTGTTCGTGCGCAACATCGTCGAGCTCGCGCGCTCGCACCGGGCACGCGGCATCATCGGCCCGGCCCGTACGGGGCAGCCGATGCGCGTGCGCGTGCCCCCGGACGTGAGCCGCGTGAGCATCGAGAAACCGGGCGGCGAGCGCATGCAGGTCCCGGCGCGGGGAGGCCTGGTGGTAGTGCCGGAGGTCGCCAAAGCCGGGTTCTATTTCGTGAGCTGGAAGGGCGCGCGCCCCGGCAGCGTCGTCGTCGCGGCCAATCTCACCAGCGACGCCGAGAGCGACACCCGCCCGAAAAAGCTCGTCCAGGGTCGAGCCGCGGTGACGGTTTCGAGCGCGGCGAAGGTCGCGGACGCCCGGACTGACTGGTCCTGGCTCCTGGCGCTCCTGGCGCTCGGGTTCATCGTGTTCGACGTCTGGTGGCTGACGCGGCGCGCGCGGACGCGCGCCAGCCTGGCCCAGCCGCCCAAGCCCCGACTTCCCGACCGGCCCCGCGCCGGAAGGAGCGCAGTGTGATCCCGCCGTCAGTGACGCGCTGGGTGCCGCTTGTCGCGCTCGTGGGCGGAGCCGTGACCTGGCTCGCCTATCTCGGGTGGGCGCTGCGGCGGCAGCGCCTGGCGCGGCGTCCGATCCTGTTGGCCACCAGCTTGCTGGGCGTACTGCCGCTCCTGTACGTTGGCCTGACCTGGGCGCGCGTGCTGCCCGATCACTACCTGAGGATCGAGCGCCCGCTCCTGGCGCTACCCTGCGCGCTCGCGGTCGTGTTCGTCGCGCACCGGCTGCTCGCGCTGTCTCCGCGGCAAAACGCCTGGCGGCGCGGCCTCAGCGAGCTGTTGATCGGCCTCTCTGCGCTGGCAGCGTCGCTAGCGGCGGTCGGCATCCAGCTCGGCAAGCCGCTCGACCGGCTGGCGGTGATCGTCGCCATCGACCGCAGCCGCAGCATCGATCTGGTGCCGGACGCGGACTCGCGCGTCCACGCGGAGCTGTCGGTGGCCGAGGTCGGGATGCGCGACGACGACCGCATTGGCACCGTCGCGTTCGCGGCCAACGCGGCCGTCGAGGACCCGCTCCGTCCGCGCACGCGCCTGCCCGCGCCGCAGAAGGCCGAGCTCGGGCGCGACGGCACCGATATCGGCGCGGCCATCCGGCGTGCGCTGGCAGAAGTCCCCGCGGACTCGGCAGCGCGCATCGTGGTGATGAGCGACGGCGTGAACACGCGCGGCGACCCACTGGAGGCCGCCGCGGCGGCGGTGGCGGCGGGCGTGCCGGTCGACGTGGTGCCGCTCGACCAGAGCAAGGTGAAGGATCTCAGGCTGGTCGGCGTGCGCATGCCGGCGCGGGCCAGCGAGGGCGAGCCGCTCGAGATGCGCATCGTCACGTCCGCCAGCGAGCCCACGCCGATCGAGGTGCGCGTCTATCGGGACGGCAAGCTGCTCCGCAAGGGCAACGCCAAGGTCGCCAAGGGCGAGGATGTGCTCAGGCTGCGCGAACAGGCACCGGGGCCGGGGCTGCATCGCTACCAGGTGGCGGTTAGCGCCCTCGACCCGAAACAGGACGCCGCGCCGGAGGACAACAAGGGCTCGACGTTCGTGCGCGTCCGCGGGCAGGCCTCGGCGCTGGTGATGGAGCGCGATCCGGCCATGGCGGCGGCGCTGGTCCACTCCCTGGAGAGCGCAGCGTTCCAGGTCGACACCGTGGGACCGGAGGGCGCACCGGCGGACGTAGCGGGCTTCGCGGCCTACGACCTGGTCGTACTCAGCGACATCTCGGCAGTGGACTTCTCGCCGACGCAGCTCTCCGCGCTCGCCAGCTACGTGCGCGACCTCGGCGGCGGTCTCTTGCTGATGGGCGGCGATCACGCGATGGGTCCGGGTGGCTACGGCAAGACGCCGGTCGAGGACGTGAGCCCGGTCTCCTTCGACCTGAAGCAGGAGCGCCGCCGCGCCAGCCTCGCCGAGGTGATCGCCATCGACTACTCCGGTTCGATGGGCATGAGCGTGGGCGGGCACACCAAGCTGGAGCTCGCCAACGAAGCCGCCGCGCGATCCGCCAAGCTGCTCGGAAGCACCGACCACCTCGGCGTGATGCACGTCGACACGGCCGTGAAGTGGACGGTGCCACTCGGCCCAGTTCGGGACAAGGCGCGGATCGAGAAAGCGATCCGCTCGGTGGGGCCCGGCGGCGGCGGGATCTACGTCGATCTGTCGCTGCGCACCGCGTACCAGGCGCTCGACAAGGAGAAGGTCAACCTCAAGCACGTGCTCCTGTTCTCGGACGGCAACGACGCCGAGCAGCGCACCAACGCACCCGCGCTCGCTTCCGCCGCGAAGGCGCGAGGCATTACCACCAGCGTGGTCGCGCTCGGGCGGGGCAGCGACGTGTCGGCGCTCGAGCACACCAGCAAGCTCGGCGGCGGTCGCTTCTACCTGATCGAGGATGCGTCGCGGCTGCCCGCAGTGTTCGCCCAGGAGACGATCCTGGCCTCGCGCAGCTCGATCAACGAGGTCACGTTCCACGCAACGCCCTCGACGCCCGGTCCGCCCACGCGCGGCGTCGACTTCGCCGCCGCGCCCGCACTGACCGGCTACGTGGTCACCATCCCGAAAGGCCGCGCGCAGGTGCTGCTCCGTGGTCCGGAAGGGGATCCCATTCTCGCGACCTGGTCGGTCGGCATCGGACGCGCAGCCGCGTTCACGAGCGACTACAAGGATCGCTGGGGACAGGCGTGGACCGGCTGGGCCGGCGCCGCGCGCATGTTCGGGCAGCTCGGCCGCGACATCGCGCGCGTCGCCGATGACCCGGACGTCCGACTGGAGGCAGACGCCGCGGGCGGCGAGCTGCACGTGCGGGCCACCGTGGTCGACGACGACGGCCGCACCGAGAGCTTCCGCCGGCTGAAGGTGCGCGTCGGCGGCCCCGACGGGTTCGAGCGCGACGTCGCGCTCGAGGCGGTGGGCGCTGGATCGTACGCAGCGACCGTTCCGCTCTCGCGCCCCGGCGCCTACATCACGACCGCCGTCGACGAGCTCAGCGGCAAGCCGGTCGGCACCACGGGCGCGGTGCTGACCGCCGGCGAGGAGCTGCGGCCCACCGGCACCGACCGCGCACTGCTCGGGCGCATCACGACGCTGACCGGCGGCAAGCTGCGCGACACGCTCGCCGGCATCTTCCACGACCGCGAGGCCAAGCGCTTTTCCTACCGCGACCTGGGCTCGCCGCTGCTGCTACTGGCCGCCTTCGCGCTCCTTCTGGGCGTGGCCGCGCGGCGGCTGGCGATGCCCGAGGCTGTCGGGGGCCTGCCGGGACGGCTGCGCGCGCGCCTCCGGCACAGAAGCGAGCGCCGCGCCCGCGCTGCCGCTCGCGGGCGGAGCGCCGCGCTCGACTCCGCGCTCGACGCCAAATCGCGCTCGGCAGCAGCGCTCGGTACGAGCACGCCCCGCGTGGAGAGCGACGCGCCGCCGCCCAGCGTGCCACGCTTCGGGCACGCGGCGCGGCCACCGCCGGTGGCAGGTCCCGGCCGGGAGATCGCGCCACCCCCGCCCCCCGGCGGCACACCCGCGTCGGGCGCGGCGCCACCCTCTGCGCGACCGCTGACTGCCGCGGAGATCCTGCTCGCCCGCCGCCGCGGCCGGCGCCGCTAGATACGCTCCAGGCACGCCCCGGGGACGCTTCTGCTAGTCTCGGCGCGCATGCGTGCCGTGACCGTGAGCTGGCTGTTCGTGCTGCCCGCGCTGACAGCCTGTGCTCCCGGGCCCCAGCCCTGCAACACGCCGGGGACCTGCGCCCGCGGCTACGAGTGTCTGGCCAACCGTTGCGTCCCGGCGGGTGGCGAGCCGGTGCCGGCAGGCAGCCGCCGGATTGTGACCGAAGCGGCGCGGGTGGCCGTGGTGAGCTCGCGCGCCCATCCGCGTGCCGGCAAGCTTCCGACCGCGGTGGTCTTCGGCAGCCGGGCGGAGGGGTCGGTCGGTCTGTACCTCGATTTCGAGCCGACCTGGCTGAGGGGCCGCCCGATCGAGAGCGCGTTCGTGCTGCTCGACCCGATGCCGGGCACGCCTGTCGGAGCGCGGGACGTGCGGGTCGAGGCCTGGCGCGTGGAGCGGGCATGGGACGAGCGGAGTCTGACGTGGCTCCAGCAGCCGCCGCTTGGCCGTCCGCATAGTCAGGGCATCGCCCGCTCCGCGCCGCCGTCCGTTCTGCGCATCGACGTGACCGCGCTGGCACGGGCGATCCGCAACGGCACCCGCAGCTATCACGGCATCGCCCTCCGGTCGCACGACACGGGAGGCGTCGGGGCGAGCTTCTCCACTGGTATCGGCGGCGGCGGGGCTCCGCGGCTGGAAATCTACTATCGGTAGCGTCCCGCCCGCACGCGGGCGGGCGTGCTAACGTGCGCCCGGCTCATGGCCGAACCGCTCCTCGGCGTGCGACGCCTCACCACCGCCTTCCACACCGATCGCGGCCTGCTCAAGGCCGTAGACGACGTGTCGTTCGAGGTGCCCGAGGGTACGACGCTCGCCATCGTCGGCGAGAGCGGCTGCGGCAAAAGCGTGACCGCGCTGTCGATAATGCGCCTGGTCCCCTCGCCGCCCGGCGAGATCACGGAGGGGGAAATCCACTTCAAGGGCGAGAACCTGCGCGCGCTCGGCGAGAAGGCCATGCGCGGCGTCCGCGGCGACAAGATCAGCATGATCTTCCAGGAGCCGATGACCTCGCTCAACCCGGTCTACACGGTCGGCTCGCAGATCGTCGAGGCCATCCGCATCCACCGCGGCGGCTCGCGCCGGGCTGCGCGGGAACGCGCAGTGGAAATGCTCCGTCTGGTCGGCATCCCCTCCCCGGAAGAACGCGTCGATGCCTATCCGCACCAGATGTCCGGGGGCATGCGCCAGCGCGTCATGATCGCGATGGCGCTGTCCTGCGATCCTGATCTGCTCATCGCCGACGAGCCGACCACGGCACTCGACGTCACCATCCAGGCCCAGATCCTCGATCTGCTTCGCCGTCTGCAGAGCGAGCTCGGGATGAGCATCATCTTCATTACGCACGACCTGGGCGTTGTCGCGGAGTTCGCCAGCCAGGTGGTCGTGATGTACGCGGGACGCGTGGTCGAGACCGGCCCGGTGGACAAGCTCTTCTCCGAACCGCTGCATCCCTACACGCGCGGCCTGCTCGCGAGCGTACCGCCGGTCGACGTCTCGCAGGGCGACAACCGACCGCGCCGCCTGCCGACGATCGAGGGTCTGGTTCCAGACCTGGCCGAGCTTCCGCCAGGCTGTCGCTTCGCCGATCGCTGCGCGCTCCACGCGGAAAAACCGCCGGGCTACGAGCGCTGCACCAAGACCGAGCCGGAGCTGGTCGTTCAAGCTGACGGGCGACAGGGGCGCTGCTACTACGCGGGCGCGGCTTCATGAGCGACGAGACCGGAAACACGCCGGAGAAGCCCGAGCGCGAACAGGGCAGCGAAGCGTACTGGGATCCACCGGACGCGCCGGACAGCGTGCGCGAGCCGGAGCCGCCCAGGAAAGCAGAGACGGCTGCGCCGGTCGAGAAGCGCCGCCCGCTGCTGCAGGTGGAGCGACTCACCAAATTCTTTCCCGTCAAGCAGGGCCTCTTGGGCCGCACGCGCTTCGTGCGCGCCGTCGACGGCGTGTCGTTCTACGTCAGGAACGGCGAGACACTCGGCCTGGTCGGTGAGAGCGGCTGCGGCAAGAGCACCCTCGGCCGCACCATCCTGCGCCTCATCGAGCCGACCTACGGGCGTATCGTCTTCGACAAGCAGGACATCACCCCGCTGTCGCAGCGCCAGCTCCGGCCGCTCCGGCGCCGTATGCAGATCATCTTCCAGGACCCGTATTCGTCGCTTAATCCGCGGATGACCGTCCGCGCCATCATCAGCGAGGCGCTGCGCATCCACAAGCTCGTGAGCTCGGGCTCTGAAGAGGAAGCGCGCGTCGAATCGCTGATCAAGCGCGTCGGGCTCCGGCCCGAAGCCATGCACCGCTACCCCCACGAGTTCTCGGGCGGGCAGCGCCAGCGTATCGGCATCGCCCGCGCGCTGGCGGTCGAGCCCGACTTCATCGTGTGCGACGAACCGATCAGCGCGCTGGACGTATCCATCCAGGCACAGATCGTCAACCTGCTCCTGGACCTGCAGGACGAGCTCGAGCTGAGCTACCTGTTCATCTCGCACGACCTGAAGGTGGTGGAGTACGTCAGCCGCCGGGTGGCGGTGATGTACCTCGGCAAGCTCGTCGAGGTCGCTCCCGCCGCCTCGCTCTACCAGAAGCGACACCACCCGTACACGCGCGCGCTGCTCAGCGCGATTCCGGTACCGGATCCGGAAAAGCGCCGGCTGCGCGTGCTGCTGGAAGGCGACGTACCAAGCCCGATCGATCCGCCCCCGGGCTGCGCCTTCCATCCCCGGTGCCCGCGGGCCGAGAAGGGCAAGTGCGACGTCGACACGCCGGTGCTCGAGGAGCTCGAGAAGGGAAGCCACCACCGCGTCGCGTGCTGGCACCCGCACGTCGAATAGCTCAGCTCTCCCAGGGCAGTGGCGGATACGGCTCGCCCGGCTGGGCCGGCTCGGTGTGGACGGTCACGTCGGCGACGCCGTCGATACACTGCTTCAGCGCGTCGACCACCCAGTGCGTCACCTCGTGCGCCTGCACGACGTCCAGGTGCGGGGCGATCTGGATGTGCAGATCCATGTAGATGGCGCCCGGCACCCCCCGCGTGCGGATCTTGTGGGTGCCCGCGACTCCCGGCACACCCAGGACGATCCCACGCACGCGGTCCTCGTCGACCCGCGCAGCGTCCGCCAGGTAGCCGATGTTGTGGCGCAGCACGCTGATCCCGGCCCAGGCGATGAACACCGCCACTACGCCCGCCGCCAGCACGTCGAAAATGGGATAGCCGAGACCAACCAGGACGCTGGCGACCAGCACTCCCAGCGTGACCAGTACGTCGGAGCGCGTATGGAGCGCGTCGCTGATCAGAAAGGCGCTGTCCAGCTCCTTGCCCCGTCGGTTCTCGTACGCCGCCACGAAGACGTTCACGACCAGAGTCGCCCCGAGCACGAGGAACGCGCCCGCGCCGATCCGCGGCAGCGCCGTCCCCCCTCCCATGAGCCGCCCGACCGCCTCGTGAACCACATCGTAGGCCATGGCCAGGAGCGACAGCCCGACCAACACGGAGGCAACGATCTCGAACTTGTGGTGTCCGTACGGGTGCCCTTCGTCCGGCGGATGGCTCGCCAGCCAGATACCGACGAGCCCCGCAATGTTGTTCACGGAGTCCGTCGTGGAGTGGAAACCGTCGGCCTGGATGGCCAGCACGTCGGCGGATCTGCCGTAGGCGATCTTGCTGGCTGCCACGACGACATTGAGCACAAAGGTGATCCAGATCACCCGGCGCACGGCGCGCGTGCGGTCCGCCGCTTCCCTGTGCTGCACTGCGGCAAGGTAACATCGGCCCTCCGTCCGACAAGCGGATCCGGCAGAAGGCGAAAACCGCCGGGAAAAGCCGCCTTCTCGGTACCTGTCAACAAGTGACAGCGAGCTGACCAATTCCTGACACACGGTCCGCTATTCCTTCAGCATGGAAGATTCCCCCTCCTCCTACGTCCGCGGCCCGGACGAGCGGGTCAACTGGTTCAGGTCGATCCCCTTCATCCTGGTGCATCTGATGCCCCTGGGCGCACTCTGGACGGGCGTCCACCTCGGGGACGCGCTCCTGTGCCTGGCGCTCTACTACGTGCGGATGTTCTTCATCACCGCGGGCTACCACCGCTACTTCGCGCACCGCTCCTACAAGCTGGGGCGCGGCATGCAGTTCCTGATGGCGTTCGGCGGGGCCACTGCGGCGCAGAAGGGCGTGCTCTGGTGGGCCGGACATCACCGCAACCACCACAAGTACTCCGACACCCCGAAGGACATCCACTCGCCCAAGCGCGGCTTCTGGTGGAGCCACATGGGCTGGATCGTCTGCGACAAGTACGAAGACACGCCGGTCGACCGCATCAAGGACTTCACGAAGTATCCGGAGCTGCGCTTCCTGAACCGCTTCCACCTGCTACCGCCGACGCTACTCGGCCTGGCGGTGTACCTGTTCGGCGGCTGGAGCGCGGTCTTTACCGGCTTCTTCCTGTCGACAGTGTTGCTCTACCACGGCACCTTCACCATCAACTCGCTGTCGCATGTGTTCGGCCGTCGGCGCTACGCCACCAGCGACACCAGCAGGAACTCGTTCCTGCTCGCGCTCGTCACCCTCGGCGAGGGCTGGCACAATAACCACCACTACTACCAGTCGACGGCGAACCAGGGCTTCTTCTGGTGGGAGATCGACGTGAGCTACTACGTGCTCAGGGTCCTGTCCTGGGTCGGGTTGGCACGCGATCTGCGCACGCCGCCCAGGCACGTGCTCGAGAAAAATCGCATCGGCGACGAGCCAGCCAAGACGGACCCGGGTCCCGAGCCCGTGCTCGCGGCACTCGCAACCGGCGCCCAGCAGTAGCCCGGCGGGGCTGGCCCGTGGGCGTTCCGCGGCGCTAGGATTCCGCGATGAGCTGGCAGAGTCCCCATCGTGGAGCCTCGAGGCGCTGATGCGGACGCGCTCGCGGAGCGTCGCTCTGCTCCTTTTCGACGAGGTGGAGCTGCTGGACGTCGCAGCGCCGCTGGCGGTGCTGAGCAGCGCAGGCCGGAAGTGGAACTGGCGTCCCTTCAAGGTGACGACCGTCGCGGCGACCCCAGGCCGCATCAGCACCAGGAACCAGCTCGTCGTCGAGGCCGAGGGGACGCTCGACGCCTGCCCCGAGCCAGAGCTCCTGATCCTGCCCGGTGGCTACGGCGCCCGGCGCGCCGTGTCCGACAGCGCGCTGATCGACTGGGTGCGCCAAGCCGGGTCCGCTGCCGGGCTGGTGATGACAGTCGGTCACGGCGCCCTGCTTGCTGCCAGCGCCGGCCTGGCCGACGACCAGGAACTCGCCGTCCCCCTGGATGCCCGCGAGCTGCTCGAGGAGATCGCCCCGACCGCGCGCGCGGCGGGCGACGCGCCCGGCGTGGTGGAGTCGAACAAGCTCCTGAGCACCGCGCGGAGCGCTGCGGCGCTCGACCTGGCACTGACAGCTGTGACGCTGCTGCTCGGCCGGGGCGAGGCCCTCGGCGTGGCGGCGGCGCTGGGTCACGAGATGCATGGGGCTGATCCGCCCCTGTTGATCGATGTCGACGAAAAACGCGGCTAGCGCCGTCTCTGGACGCGGGACGTGACTCGCGGCTATCCTTGTCGTCATGTTCCACCCTTCTGCGCGCTCCCCGCGAGCAGCGCGCTGGTGCCGTGTAGTCCTGGCTTCGCTGTGCCTCTCGCTCTTGACGGCGACTGCCTTCGCCGGTCCGAGCCGCAAGGAGCTGTCGCGAGCTCGCGCCAACTTCCAGCAAGGCACCGAGCTCGAACAGGCCGGCGACTGGAGCACGGCCCTCACTCGTTTCCGCGAGGTCGGGCAGGTGCGGATGACGCCGCAGGTCCGCTATCACATCGCGCTCTGCGAGGAGCATCTCGGACAGCTGGCCGTGGCTCTGGGCGGCTACAAGCTCGCGCTCCAGAGTGCGGACGAGGTCCGGGCCAAGTCGTTCCAGACCACCGTCACGAAGCACATCAGCGACCTGGAAGCCCGCATCCCCGAGGTCACTATCGAGCGCGGCGAGGGCGCCGAGGCCGCGAGCATCGAGCTCGACGGAGTGAGACTGGGTGTTTCCTCGATCGGCGTGCCGGTGCCCGTCGACCCCGGTCCGCACACGGTGAGCGCCAAGGCGCCAGGGCACGAGCCGTTCTCGCAGACGGTGTCCGTTGCCGAGAAGGACAAGAAGACGCTCGAGGTGACACTGGAGGCGACTCCCACGGCCGCAAAGGGCACCCCCACCGGACCGGTCGGCGGGGAAGAGCACCCGATCAAGCTCAAGCCACACTCGAAGGTCGTGCCCTTCATCATCGGCGGTGTCGGCGTCGCGAGCCTGGCCGCCTCGGGCACGTTCTTCCTGCTGAAGAACAAGGCCATCAGCGACCTGAACGCCGCGTGCGGCTCCGATCACAACACCTGCCCGGCGTCGAGCAAGAGCGACTACGACAAGGCCAAGACCTACAACCTCGTCTCGGAGATCACGCTCGGCGTGGGCATCGCGGGCGTGGGCACAGCCGTCGTACTGCTTCTGACCGGACATCACGCGGAGGCCAAGCCCGCGGACACGACCGCCCTCCGGCTGCTCCCCGCTGCTCCCGACAGCGAAGCCGGCGCATCACTGGTCGGTCGCTTCTAGCTGCGACGCCCGGCCCGGCGCCTCCGGGCGGACACCGGCGTCTTCCCTGGCGGCGCCGGGAGTGGCTAGAAGCCTGGGTCTTCGCGCCAGTTGTTGCCCGGCTTGGTCTTCGCCGGAGGCTTCTTCTTGAACGCGTGGTGCGCGGGCGGGTGATAGACGCGGTGCGGCTTCGCTGCCGGAGCCGTGGAAAGAGCCGGCTCCGCGCTCGCCGACGACGGCGGCGGCTCCAGCGGCAGGGCGGACGCTTCCACCGCCGCCGTCGTGTCCGACTCGGCGGGCGCGGGCGTCGTCGTCGTGGGCACAGCGGCAGCAGCGCGCTGTGCGCGAGGTGCCGGCTTGGCGGCAGTCGTGCCCCCGCCCACCTTGAGCAGCGCCACCGCCCCACCGGCAAGCAACACGCCCGCCGCGGCAAGCCCGAGCACCCAGCGTCGCTTGTTCCCGCCCGGGCGCATGATCGGCGAGGACAGGGTCTGCCCGCTGCCGGTGGGCAGGGCCACATCGCTGCCGGACTCCAGCGTCTGGCGCGTCACCGCCATGGTGTTCAGCGACACGTCGCTCACCGGGGTTGTCGCGCTGTTCGGCGCCGGAGGCGGCTGCGAGTCGAGGAAGCTGCGCAGGCTGACCCGCGACTGCGCGCGCTGGTCGGCGCCTTCGAGCGCCTTGGCGAGCGCCTCGCGGTGCCCTTCAAGGCGCTCGCTGAAGAGTCCGCGCAGGAAGGTTCCCACGTCCTCGTCGGTACTGACCCGCATGGAAGGCGGCAGCGCCTGGTCGAGCGCGCGCAGGAACTCATTGGCAGTCGGGAAGCGCTTGCCCGGGTCCTTGGCCAGCGCCTGCTGCACGACCCGCTCGAGCGCTGCAGGGTAGCCGGGAACGATCCTGCGTGGCGGAATCGCGGCCGACTTGTCGATGATGTTGTAGATCGTCGCCGCTTCCGACTCCTTGCGGAACGGATGCTTGCCGGTGGTCAACGCATACAGGATGATCCCCATCGCGAACAGATCCGCGCGGCGATCGAGGGAATCGCCCTTGATCTGCTCGGGCGCCATGTACGCGATCTTGCCTTTGACCTCTCCGGCCGCAGTGGCCCCGCCGCCGAGCGCAGTGGCCTTCGCGATGCCGAAGTCGACGACCTTCACGATGCCGTCGTAGCCGAGCATGATGTTCTGCGGCAACACGTCGCGGTGCACGAGCCCGACGAGCTCACCCTTCGGATCGCGCAGCTCGTGAGCGGCGTGGAGCCCGGCGCAGGCCTGCATCACGATGCGCACGGCCAGAGGCAGCGGAATGCCCCCCGCCTTGCGCGCCTTCTTCATCACCTGGTTCAGCGGCAGCCCGTCGATCCACTCCATGACGAGGTAGAGCACGCCGTCCTGCTCGCCGAGGTCGAGGATCTCCGCGACGTGCGGATGACGGATTTGCGAGGCGAGCGACACCTCGTCGAGGAACATGCGCTCGAACTCGGCATCGTCGCTGAGCTTCGGCAGCATCGTCTTGACGGCGACGATCTTCTGGAAGCCGCGCGTGCCCTTGAGTCGCGCGGCCCACACCATCGCCATGCCGCCGGACGCGATCGGCATCAGAAGCTCGTAGCGGCCGAGCTCGTGCCCGACGCCCACCTCCGCCGAGACAGGCGCGGATTCCGGGAGCGGATCCATTCAAGGTCAATTGTTACAGAGGGCCGACCTCATCACAAGCTAACGGACCAAGGCAAAGTCACTCGAAGGTTCCCCGACTTCAATAATTATTCTGGGCTCCTCCCACCACCCAATTGGGGCTCTCTCCCCGGGTCGGTAGACACGACGGAGCACGAGCCCGCTGGCAAGAAGCGAAAAACCGGTGCACGATTGGTATCGGGCCTTTTTTCGTCTCGTTCGCTCGCCCTTTCCCAACGCGCTTTCCGGATGCCATTTAAAACCCGCCTCCTTGTGCTGTTGCTGGCTGCCTTCGGCAGCCTGTCTTGCACGGTGCCGCAGTACGGCTTCAGCAGCGGCAGCCGGGAAGGAGGCCCAGACGTGGCCACCGGCGGCAGCGGAGGCCAGTCCGAAGCGGGCGATGCCGGTGGGAGCGACGGGGGCGTCTGCAAGACCAACAGCGACTGCGCCGCAACGCCCGCGACACCGGTGTGCGACAGCAAGAACGGGAGCTGCGTCGAGTGCCTGGCCGGAGACAGTACTTGTGCCGTCGGCAACTACTGCGACAGCACGAACCACTGTGTGACCGGCTGCAATAGCGACGTGGACTGCAACCGGCACAGCACCGCCGACGCCGGCACCGAGGGCGGCGCCAAGACCGGGTCGGATACTGGCACCCCGCACCTTACCTGCGACACGAGCACGCACACCTGCACCGGCTGCGTGAATGTCACCGACTGCCCACCGGGCAGCCTGTGCGACACGCAGACGGCGAAGTGCGTGCCCGGCTGCACACCCCAGCACGCGTGCGCGGCCGGCGAGAACTGCTGCACCGGAACCTGCTCCAAGCCGCTCACCGACGACGCCAACTGCGGAAGCTGCGGCAACCAGTGCGTGCCAGCCAACGGCACGGGCGCGTGCGACAACGGCTCCTGCAAGGTGACGGGTTGCGACCCCAACTACGGCGACTGCAACGGCGACGCGACCGACGGCTGCGAGTCCAGGCAGGACCAGGACCCGGCCAACTGCGGCAGCTGCGGCAACAACTGCGTGCTGCCCAACGCCACGGCGAAGTGCACTGGGGGCAGCTGCGCGATCGGTTTTTGCGACCCTGGCTACGCGGACTGCAACGGCAACCCGAAAGACGGCTGCGAGGCCCAGACCGACAGCGACGCGACCAATTGCGGCACGTGCGGCAACGCCTGCAGCACGAACCACTCCACGCCCACCTGCAAGAGCGGCGTGTGCGGCGTGAACTGCAACACTGGCTTCAACGACTGTGACTTCAACCCCGACAACGGCTGCGAGACGAATCTCAACACGGACGTGTTGAATTGTTCCACCTGCGGCAAGACCTGCCCGGCTGGCGGCGGCACGCCGAACTGCGTGGCGGGTGCGTGCGGCGTCAGCAACTGCAGCGGGACGCTCGCCGACTGCGACGGCCAGTCGAGCAACGGCTGCGAAGCCGACCTGGCCACGGACAGCAACAACTGCGGCAGCTGCGGCACCCAGTGCGCGGCGACGAACGCGACGGTCGCGTGCGCGTCCAGGACGTGCACCATCACCGGCTGCGCGACGAATTTCGCCGACTGCAACAAGCTGTACGCCGACGGCTGCGAAGCAAACCTCAAGAGCGACGTGAACAACTGCGGCGGCTGTAGCAATGTCTGCAGCGCCACGAACGGCACGCCGTCGTGTAACCAAGCCCTGTGCTCCATCACATGCAAAGCCGGCTTCGACGACTGTGACAGCAAGGTCTCGAACGGCTGCGAGACGGCGCTGAACACCGTCTCGAATTGCGGCGGCTGCGGCGTGAAGTGCAGCAACGGGCACGGGGCCACGACGTGCTCGGCGGCAGCCTGCCAACCGACCTGCGCCGCCGGCTGGGGCGATTGCAACGGCGACCCAACCGACGGCTGCGAGACGCAGCTGGACACCAACACCAACTGCGGCGCCTGCGGCCAGGGCTGCAACCCGCCGAATGCTGCCGGCGACTGCAGCACCGGCAGCTGCCAGGTCAGCGCCTGCTCCCCCGGCTGGGGCGACTGCACCTCCGCTGCGGGCTGCGAGACACACATCGCAACCGACAAGGCCAACTGCGGCGGCTGCGGCTCTGCCTGCAGCAACAACAACGGCACGCCAGCCTGCAATGGCGGCAGCTGCAGCATCGTCTGCAACAGCGGCTACGCGAACTGCGACGCCGACGCACGGACGAACGGCTGCGAGATCCACACGGCCATCGACCCGAACCACTGCGGGACCTGTACCAAGACGTGCTCGGGCTCGACGCCCAACTGCTCGAACGGTAGCTGCATCTCGGCCTGCGCCGCTGGCACCGCCGACTGCGACGGCAATACCGCCAACGGCTGCGAGACCGACATCGCGAACGACGGCAACCACTGCGGCGGCTGCGGCAAGACCTGCACGACGTCCCAGTACTGCAGCGGCGGGTCGTGCGCGTCGTGTACGAACGGCCACAGCGACTGCGACAGGAGCGGCGCGAACGCCTGCGAGGCCGCGACCGCCAACGATCCGAACAACTGCGGCGGCTGCGGAACGCACTGCGGCTCGGACGGCACCTGCGGCTGCTCGTCCAGCAGCTGCAGCGGCGGCACGATCTACTTCTCCGAGGACTTCTCGGACAACTCGCGCGGCTGGACGTTCGGCAACGAGTGGGCGATCGGTCCGACCAAGACCAGCTCCGGCCAGGAGCAGGGCTTCCCGGATCCTGCCAGCGACCACTCCACCACGTCGGACAACGGCGTGGCGGGCATCGTGTTGGGCGGCAACTACTCGTACGCCACCCACTCGGCCTGGTACCTGACCAGCCCAGCGATCAACCTGTCCAGCGCCGGCGGCAGCGTGAAGCTCACGTTCTGGCGCTGGCTGAACTGCGACGCGGTGCCGTACACGACCGACAAGGTCGAGGTCTACGACGGAAGCTGGCACACGCTGTGGACCAACCCGGGCTCGAACGTGCTGGTCACCGACTCGGCCTGGACGCGCGAGACGTTCGACGTGACCAGCTACAAGAGCGCCAACTTCAAGGTGCGCTTCGGCTTCGCCACCGGCACCAAGGGCGCGTTCCGCGCCTGGATCATGAGCGGCTGGAACATCGATGACGTGTCGCTGTCCAGCGGCACCTGCAACTAGAGCGCGAGTACCGTTTGTTTGGGGCGCAGCAGCGCCCCCTCGGCTTCGCCGAGCCTCCCCCTCGACCGCTCCGCGGTCGTCTAGCCCCTCGATTCTCTTGAATCGAGGGGCTAGCGCCGGGCCAGCATGCGGTCGGCGAGCTGTCGCGCCTGGTCGGCGCCCACCAGCCGCTCCACCAGCGCGAGCGCGAACTCCATCGCGGTCCCGGCGCCGCGACTGGTGATCAATTGGCCGTCGGTCACCACGCGCTCCTCGACGTACTCGGCACTCGGCAGCTCGAGACCGGGGAAGGACGTGGCCCGGCGCCCGGCGAGCACGCCGGCCGCCTCCAGCGCGATCGGCGCGGCACAGATGGCACCGAGCAGCTTGCCGTCTTTATTGAAGCGCTTCAGTAGCGCCAGCACGCGCTTGTCGTCCCGGAGGTTCGCCGAGCCCGGCATGCCCCCCGGCAGCACCAGCGCGTCGTAGCCCTCGATGCGCATCGGGTCCATGTGGCGCTCCGGCACGATGGGAATGCCGTGCAAGCCGCGGGCCGGTCCCTCCCCCAGCCCGACGACCGTGACCTCCACCTCTGCACGGCGCAGCACGTCGATGATCGTGACCGCCTCGAGCTCCTCGAACCCGTCCGCCAGCAACACCAGAACCTTCGCCATGACCGCTCCCAGCGGCGCCGCGATGCGCCGAGCTACGAACGTGGGAGCGCGCGGAGCGCCTGTCAATTGCCGCTGGCAGCCGTCCTCGGTGCATTCTTCTGCACCTGGCAGGTCGCCGTCGACAACTCCAGCGCCAACCCGTGCGGCGCCGCCAGCAGCATGCGGCCGCGGTCCAGCACGACCGGCTCGGCGTGGCGCAGAACCCGGTCCGTCGACAGCTCGTCGATCAGCTTCCCCTGGTCGTCGAGCGCGGCCAGCCGGGTCTCGTCGCTGACGCCGGCCAGCGACAGCCATGCCGCCTGCGGGCCGGCGTTCTTCGACTGGTGCTGGTCGACGAGCAGAGTGGGTACGCCCGCACCGACCTTCTCGTCGTCGAGCACGTGCGTCTCGGTCGACCCGCCGGGGCGCACGCGCGCCAGGTGCACGATGCGACCCTCGGCGCCGGGGGCAGCCTCGTCGTCCCGCCAGGCGAGCAGCGCTCCGCTGTCGGGCGCCGGCGCGACGTCGAAGACCAACACGTGCGCGTCGTGCTGGGTCACCGCAATCGGAGGAGCCGTGGGCGAGCCGTTCTCGTCGAGTGGTACGAGCTCCAGCCAGCGACTACCGAGCTCGACGATGCCGCTCCCTGCGCCGGGCCCGGCCGACGCCACGGGCGCGGTCTTGGCGGCCAGCTTCGACGCTCCGGGGCGCTTCGCATGGGCGCGGGTGTGCGAGATCCACGCCAGCCAGAACCCACCGGGGCGGCGCACGATGCGTGGCGCCTCGGCGTCGTCGTCCTTCGGCGACAGCACTCGCGGACGCGTGGCGTTGGAGACATCGTCCAGCGCAAAGGTGCTGCCGCGGATGACACCGTGGTCGCCCCGCTTGTCCCAGTCGTCCCAGACGAGCACGCCCCGCTGCTTCCCGAGCTCGACGCCGAACACCTGCGACTGGTCGTTCCCCTGCTCCATCTCGCGGCCCCAGACGACGTCCGCTGCTCCGGTGGGAGTGCGGATCGCCACCAGCCTGAGCGTCGCGCCGCTCGCATCGTTGCCCGCGAGCGCTACGACCAGGTGGCCGTCGCGGGCAGCCAGGCGGGGCGGATCGGCGTCGCCGTAGACGCGCCCCAGATCCACGAGCTTCCCGCTGTCGGCGTCCGGGCCGACGATCGCGATCACGGCACCGGTACCGCCGTCCATCGACTGCAGAGCCGACACGGCGAAGCCCGACGGCAGCGGGACAGCCGAGCCGGGATCCACCGCAAATGGCAGCGGCACGTCGTCGTCTCCGTCGCCGGCATTGTTCTGGCCGGGCCGGCCGATGGTGAACGACGCGCCGCGTTTGACCGCACTGCAGCGGGCCGACGGCGGGCTGGCGGCCTTCGCGCTCGGCGCCTCTGGAGCGCTCGCGGCAGCGGGCTTCTTGTGCTTCTTGCAGCCCCCGCCGAGCACCGCCGCGAGCAGCAGGCCCAGACCGACCCGCGCGGGCACGGCCAGCGACGCGAATCGGCGGGCATGGGTGCCTGGGATTGTCGGCATGGCTCCTGGCAGGACGACTGCCTCCGCTCATCTAGTCGCCACCCGGGCGCCAGGCAAGCTCGAGGCGCCGCCGGGCCCTGGTTGTGGTGGCAAGGCCGCGATATCATTGTTCCGGGTGCCGAGCAGTGGCCTATCGGCCTACGCTCTCTCCCGAGGATTTTGATGGCCAAGGGCGAGCTGACCAAGCCGTACGAGCCGAACCCTGCGCTCCGGGCGCTCTACCGACGTTTCTTCGATCGCATCCAGGTCGACGAGAGCTGGGTGCGGGACGTCCGGCGCCTGTCGCAGCAGGGCACCGTCGTGTACGTGCTCCGCAACCTGAATTTCATCGACTTCTTCGCGCTCGACCATCTGACGAAGCGCTTCGGGCTGCCGCAGGTACGGTTCGCCAACGACCTGGGGCTCTGGGTGCTCAACCCCATGGGCAAGGGCTGGCTCAACGCCATCCTCCCCCGCCCCGGCATCACGCCGTCCGACGAGCTGCGCGACGCCCTCGAGCGCGGAGGCTCCGCCGCGCTGTTCCTCAAGCGCCCCCCCGGCGTGCTCGACGTCGCAGCCGGCGCCAGCGGCGGCCGCGGGCTGAAGGAGGGCGACGAGCTGCTGCGCACGCTCATCGATCTGCAGCGCGAGCGAAAAGCGCCAATCCTGCTCGTGCCCCAGGTCTTCGTGTGGACGAAGCAGCCCGACACGCGCGGGACGCGGCGCATGGACTTCCTGCTCGGGCCGCGAGAGTGGCCGAGCCCGGCGCGCACGGTGGGGCAGTTCCTGTCGAACTACAAGCACGTGGCGCTCAAGGCCGGCGAACCGCTCGACCTGTCCGGGTTCCTGGAGGGAGCCAACGGCGCCTCCGACGCGGTGCGCGTGCGGCGCGTGACGTACGCGATGCTCAGAAGGCTCGAACGCGAGCGGCGCAGCGTGACCGGGCCCGCCGAAAAGGCTCCCGATCGCGTGCGCATGGAGATCCTCAGAAGCCCCCGGCTGCGCAAGGTGATAAGCGATCTGGCTGGCGCGCGCGCCTCCGATCGCTACGTCCTGACCGGTCGCGCGCTGAACATGCTGCGCCAGCTCCAGGCCACCCAGGACATGGGCACGATCAAGGGGCTGGAGGTCATTTTCGACCGCGTCTTCCAGCGCATCTACGCCGGCATCGAATACGACAAGAGCGACATCGAGCGCGTCCGCGCGGCGGCCAAGGAAGGCACACTGGTGCTCTTGCCCAGCCACAAGAGCCACATCGACTACCTGATCCTGAGCTACGTCTTCAACCAAGAGAACCTGCAGCTGCCGCTGATCGCCGCGGGCGACAATCTGAACTTCTTCCCGCTCGGCGGCATCTTCCGGCGCGGCGGCGCGTTCTTCATCCGCCGTTCGTTCAAGGGCGATCGCCTGTATGCAGCAGTCGTCGACGCCTACATCCGCCGGCTGATCCGCGATGGCTACCCGATCGAGATCTTCCTCGAAGGGGGCCGCAGCCGCACGGGGAAGCTGCTCGCACCGAAGTTCGGCCTGCTCAACATGATCGTCGACGCCGCGCTCGGCGTTTCGCAGCGCCGCGCGTACTTCGTCCCCGTCAGCATCGGCTACGAGCGCGTCGCCGAGGCAGGCAGCTACGAGCGCGAACTCAGCGGCGGCGAGAAATCGAAGGAGGACGCCGCGGGCCTGCTCAAGACGACCGAGGTGCTGCGCCACCGCTACGGCCGCATCAACCTGCAGATCGGGCAGATCCTCACGATGGGCGAGATCGGCGAGGAGCTCGGCCTCCAGAACGAGCAGTCGCTGACGCCCGCCAAGCGCCGCGCGCTCGTCACCCGGCTCGGCAATCGTGTGATGGACGAGATCAACCGCGTCGCCGCCGTGACGCCGGGCGCGCTGACCGCGCTGGCGCTGCTCGGTCACAACAAGCGCGGCATCCTGCACGAGGAGCTGGTCGAGTGCGCGGCCAGGCTTCTGGCCGTGCTCGACAGGCTGGGCGCACGCATCTCGCCGGCCATCGCCACCGCCTCCGGCGCGCTGCATCCGGAGGCCGTCCGCAAGGCGATCCAGATGTTCGTCGACGCGGAGATGGTCGAGGCACACCTGCCCGGCGAGCCCCAGGCGACGCGCAAGCGCAAGGTCCGCGCCGGCGAGGGCGTGATCTACACCACCGTGCAGGGCAAGCGGCTGACCCTGGATACCTCGAAGAACTTCATCGTCCACTTCTTCGTCGAGCGGGCGCTGGTGGCCATCGCGATGCTAGTGCCACCAGGACCGCCGGTCGGCGTCTCCACCGTGCGCGAGCGCGTCCAGAATCTCTCGAGGCTCTTCAAGCACGAGTTCCGCTTCCGCGCGGATGCACCCTTCGACGAGATCTTCGCGGAGACCCTCGCTGCCATGAAGGAGGACGGCGTGGTCGAGCTCACCGCCGAGGGCCAGCTCGCCGCGGGTCCGGGCGAAGGCGGCTGGAGCGGCGAGCAATGGCTCCGCACCTACGCCGCCGTTCTGCAGAGCTTCCTGCAGGGCTACCGCGTCGCGGCGCGTGGAGCGGTGCCGCTGGTCAAGGGCCCGATGACCGAGAAGGATCTGGTAAAGCGCGCCCTGGAGACCGGCAACCGCATGTTCCTTGCCGGCGAGCTCGAGCGCCCGGAAGCGGTGTGCAAACCGGTCATCCAGAACGCGTACCTGGCGCTAGTGGACGAGGGCTACCTCGTCCGCGAGGACGGCAAGCTCGCGCTCGCCGAGTCGTTCCGCACCAACGCTACTGTCGGCGCGATCGAGGGGCGCATCGCGGGGTACATGGAGGAGGTGCCGGATTGAGCCGCTCGGGGTCGCAACTCGTCGCGCTGGCGATCGCGTCCTGGCCGCTTGCCGGCTGTCTGGGTACCCCCACACCGCTGGCACCGGGCCTCGCGGGCTCGATAGGCGTGCCGCACGACGGGGTACAGACCGGCGCCGCGGAGCTGCCCGTCCGTGGCCCGGGCTTCGTGCGCTACCGGCCGCACACGCCGAACGACTGGGCCAACCCGAAGCTGGTGCACGCCGTGGAACAGGCTGCCGCGACCGTCGCACGAAAGCGCCCCGGCGGAGCACCGCTCGTCATCGGCGACATGTCCGCGCGCTACGGCGGGGACATCCCCGGCCACGCTTCGCACGAGGACGGCCGCGACGCGGATCTGCTCTGGTACGTGACCACACCGGCGGGCGCGCCGGTGCAAAATCCAGGCTTCATCCACATGGGCAGCGACGGGCTGGCGGACGTGGTCGGGCGCAGCGGCTTCCTGAGGCTGGACGTGGCGCGCGAGTGGCTCCTTGTCAAGACGCTGCTCCAGTCGCCGGACATCGGCGTGGAGTGGATGTTCTGCGCCCGGCCCGTCGAGGCGCTGATCATCGACTACGCGCGGGCGCGCGACGAGGATCCGGCCCTGCTCTGGCACGCCGAGACGGTGCTGCAGCAACCCGGCGACAGCGCGCCGCACGACGACCACATCCATCTGCGCATGGCGTGCACCGGCGACCTGGCCGTTCACGGCTGCGAGGGCGGCGGCCCGTACTGGGACTGGCTACCGCCGCAGCCGGCGCTCGGCCCACTCGACAGGGCAACGCTGGAGTCGATCGCGGGGGACGACCCGCTCGCCATCGAGCGCACGGGGGCTGGAAGCAACGCGGGAAACGGAGCGTAGGCATTTGAGCGGGCCGGTGCTGCTGGAGGGCGACTGCCTGGAGCTCGTCGGCACGCTGGCGCGCAAGGGCGGAGCGTTCGACCTCGTCTACGTGGATCCGCCGTTCAACGCGGGTGGGCGCCGCGCCGCGCGCGACGGCCCCGGCGAGCGCGCGCGCGGCACCGAGGCCTATCGCGATTACTGGGGCGGCCTCGATGCGTTCCTCTCGATGCTGGAGCCGCGGCTGGAGGCGATACGGGACGCAATGACCGGATGCGGCAGCCTTTGGCTGCACCTCGACCATCGCACCGTGCACGACGCCAAGGTGCTGTGCGACCGCGTCTTCGGGCGCGCCGCGTTCCAGGGAGAAATGGTGTGGACGCCCGGGAACGGAGCGCGACGCAGGAAGGGCCCGAGCGTGACGCACCAGACGATCCTGATCTACGCGCGCGGCGACATGATCTGGAACGGCGACGACCCGGCGCTGCGCGAGCCGTATGCCGACACCAGCCAGCGCATGCACTTCAAATACGTCGACGCTTCGGGGCGTCGCTACCGCGAGCGCGTGGTAGGCGGCAAGGCGTATCGCTACTACGCCGACGACGGGCGCCGCCGCGGCAGCGTGTGGACCGATTGCCCGGCCATGCGCGCCAACACGCCCCTGGTCGCCGAGACCACCGGCTACCCGACGCAGAAACCGGAAGCGCTGCTGGAACGCATCGTGCGCGCCGCCAGCCTGCCCGGAAGCCGCGTGCTCGATCCAATGTGCGGCTCCGGCACGACGCTCGCCGTCGCGCTCCGGCTCGACCGCCGCGCCGCCGGCATCGACCAGAGTCCCCTGGCCTGCCGCATCACGCGCGAACGTCTCGGGCTCGACGCGGACAGCGCGGCGGCGGCGAAATCCGGAGAAAAGGGCCCCGGCGGAGAGGCCGTGCCCGCCCGCGAGCGCTAGTCGCGCGATTCGTACACGTTCATCGCCGGCAGCTCGAGCGCGGTGAGGTAGCCGCCGCTGCCGCAACCGGTGTCGAGTCCGTAGACGTTCTCGCCCGCCCAGAGATCCGTCGGGTCCTCGGGCGTGTAGCCGCTGAGCTCGGGGGGCAGATACTCGGTGCGCGTGTGGCCGAACACCACCGACTTTCCGCGGTAGTTCCGGAAGAAGTGCTCGTCGCGGCACCACAGGAGCGCGATCGGCGCCTTGACCTCCGAGGGGTGCATGAAGCCGTCGGGACCACTCGGTAGGCCCGCGTGCACGTAGATAGCGTGATCGTCCTCGTACCAGTACGGAAGCGATCCCAGCCAGTCGGCGACCTCATCCGGGAAGAATCCGCCGGTCTTCAGCATCATCTCCTCGTCGGGCTGCGGCAGGTCGCCTTCGGCGGGCACACTACCGCCGGTGAACGAACGCAACGCCGCAAGGCAGCCGTTGCCCGGAGGCATCACGAACTCGTCCCAGCCCCGCTCGAGCACCCTGAGCCAGGCGTCCTCGTGGTTGCCGCGCAGCGCAACGACCTTTGCGGGCGTCTGCTCGGGCAGGCCGCGGATGTAGTCGATTACCTGCGCCGAGCGAGGCCCGCGGTCGAGATAGTCACCCACGAAGACCAGCGTGTCGTCGGAGTCGAGCGTGGGAAAGCAGGACAGGAGCTTGAAGAGGTGCTCCGTCTCGCCGTGGATGTCGCCTATCGCAAAGGTCCGTCCGGGCATGGGCCCGCCATCATGACAGCATCCCGGGGCCGGCCGCTACGCCCCAATCCCTCCCGGGCGCCCGGATTTCCCGCGTTCCCCGCGCGGAAATCGCTGGCCCAGCTTGCACGCCGCGGCACACCGAACAAGCATCAGCGGGCTATGGATAGCATGCCTCCTCCCGGGAATCCGCTGCGCGCCGGCATGGCCACGGAGCTGTCCGTCGACCCCTGCGTCCTGACCATCCTCGGAGCGAGCGGTGACCTGACCCGCAGGAAGCTCTTGCCTGGCCTGTACGCCCTGGCCGAAAATCGTCTTCTGCCCTCGGCGTTCGGCCTGCTCGGCTTCGCGCGGCGCCCGTGGAGCGACGAGAAGTTCCGCAAGCTGATGCGCGAAGCCGTGGGCGAACACTCGCGCGTCAAACCCGTCGACGACGCGGTGTGGGACGATCTGGCCAAGGGCATGGGCTACGTGCAAGGCTCGTTCGACGATCCGGACGCGTACGTCCGGCTGCGCGAGCGGCTCGAGCGCTACGACGCCGAGCACGGCACCGCCGGCGGCCGCACGTTCTATCTGGCTGTGCCGCCGGGCTCGGCGGGCACCATCGTCGAACAACTGAAAAAGGCGGGCCTGGTCGACCCGCCCGTCGACGGCAAGCCGTACGCGCGGGTCGTGATCGAGAAGCCCTTCGGCATCGATCTCGAGTCCGCGGTCGCGCTGAACCGCGACCTGCTCGGCCTGCTGGACGAGCGGCAGATCTTCCGCATCGATCACTACCTCGGCAAGGAGACGGTGCAGAACCTGTTGGTCCTTCGCTTCGGCAACACCATTTTCGAACCGCTGTGGAGCCGCAACCACGTCTCCCACGTCGAGATCACCGTCGCGGAGCACATCGGCATCGAGGGGCGCGGCAAGTTCTACGAGCAGACGGGGCTGATGCGCGACGTCGTGCAGAACCACGCCATGCAGCTGTTCTGCCTGGTCGCGATGGAGGCTCCGGTCGCCTGGGACGCGGACTCGGTGCGTGACGAGAAGGTCAAGGCGCTGCGCTCGCTCCGGCCCATCCGCGGCGCACAGGCCGTGCGCGAGCAAACGGTGCGCGGGCAGTACGCCGCGGGCACGGTGCGCGGCGATGCCGTCAGCGCCTACCGCAAGGAGCCCGACGTCGACCCCGCGTCGATGACGGAAACGTTCGTGGCGCTGCAGATGGAGGCTGACAACTGGCGCTGGGCGGGCGTGCCGTTCTACCTGCGTGCCGGAAAGCGGCTTTCCAAACGCGTGACCGAGATCGCCCTCCACTTCAAGGCACTGCCCCACCCGCTCTTCTCCGGTGCGCCCGGGGCGATGAACGAGCCCAACACGCTCATCCTGCGCATCCAGCCCGACGAGGGCATTGCGCTCCGCTTCGCGACCAAGATCCCGGGGCAGAGCATCGCCATGCGCGAGGTCGCGATGGACTTCCGCTACGGCACGGCCTTCGGCCACGCCACACCCGAGGCCTACGAGCGGCTCTTGCTCGACACCATGCGCGGCGACGCCACGCTGTTCACGCGGCACGACGAGGTCGAGGCGCAGTGGGCGTTCGTCGACCCGATCATGCAACAGTGGAAGAAGGGCGACGTGCGGCTCGCCCGCTACGAGTCGGGCAGCTGGGGCCCGGATGAAGCGCACGCCCTGATCGCCCGCCTGGGCCACGCGTGGAGCCGGCCCTGATGACACCCGGGCACAGCGGAAAGGTGAGCGAATCGCTGTCACAGATCGAGCGGGCGCTAACCCAGCTCTGGGAGCCGGACGAAACCGGCCGCGCCAAGGCGCGGGCGCACACCTTGAACCTGGTCGCGGTCAGCGGCGGCGCACAATCCTTCCTCGATGTCGCCGACCACGTCGCCTCGACCCTCGCGGCACGCACGTTCATCGTCGAGGTCGACCCGCGGGCGGAGCCGTGGGCACTCGAGGGCGAGGTCGGCGCAGTCTGCCGCTACGACGCGGGGCAGAAGGGCGAGGAAGTGTGCGCCGAGCGCATCGAGCTCCACCTCGGCGCAATGGTGGCCAAGCGGGCCCGCTCCATCATCGAGGCGCTGTCCGAGTCACGACTGCCGGGCGTGCTCTTGCTAGGACCGGGCGCGCACGCCGCCGTGGTGGACGCGCTGGCCCCGGGGTGCACGCGCGTGGTCTTCGACAGTGCGCACTTCGGCGTCTCCCGCTCGCAGCGCATCGCACAGCTCGCACCGGGCCACCTCGAGGACCTGGCCTTTTCCCGCGGGCGTCGCTGGCGCGAGATGATCGCGCGCTTCTTCGACGACCCCGCGCTGATGCCGGCGGCGGCGGGCCTGCGCTCGCTGCGCATCGAGCATGTCGCCTGCGCCCGCGAGGAGGGCATGGGCGCCGAGGCGGAACTCCTGCTCGGTTGGCTCGGAGCGCGACTCGGCTGGCAGGCAACGCCGGGCGCGATCATGCACGACCGGCACCGCGTCCAGGTCGAGCTCCACCAGCGCGAGCGGAGCGACCGGACGCTCGGCTGGATCGAGTCGGTGGCGCTTTCGGCCCGGCTCGGCGACGGCGAGCTCGTCGGCCAGGTCTCGCGCGACCCCGACGGCGAGCACCTGTCGTGGTCGCTCCAGACCCCTGACGGCAACAACTACGAGCGCCATTTCTCGGTCCCCCACCGCAGCCAGACCGAGCTGATCCTGCGCGCCGTTACGAGCGCCGACGGCAACGACCTCATCCGCGAAGCGCTGCACTTCGCCGCGGCCTGGCGGGGCTGAGCCACCGCGCAACGCACTCCGCGCCTTCAGTCTTCGAACAGCTTGCGAGCCGCCTCGTCGACCGTGAGCCCGGCATGCGCTGCGACCGCAGCCACGATGCTGCGGAGCGTGCCGAGGCGGAGTCAGCCGTGGCGTGGGACGGTGACGTGATGCTCGCCGCCCTGCGCGGTCGTGAGGCGGACATGGCTGCCCGTCTGGCGCATCTTCAGATATCCGAAGCGGGCCAGTGCCTTCTCCAGATCGTCGCCGGAGATATCGCGCGGCAACCTCATACGGCGAGCAGCTCGTCGCGCACCGTGTGCAGCCGGATCACCTTTGGCATGTCCGCGTCGTCGAAGTGACAACGCACCGCATCGCGCACTGCTTCGTGCAATTCCTCGAGCTCATCGGCCTCCGTGAAGATGGACTCGCCCAACGAACGTGCGATCCAGCCACCTTCAGCGGCCTCCTCGACGACAAAGATGATCTCGTCCACGTGGCTATCGTAGCACTGCACGGTCGCGATGTGGGGGGAGGCAGGGCCCCTAGAGCTTCATCTCTTCCAGATCCGCCGCTTCCTTCAGCGGCGGTTCCGTCTTCGCCTTGACGTCGGCGGCGCTGACGCCGGGAGCGAGCTCCTTGAGCACCAGGCCATCCGCTTCCACGTCCATCACGGCGTGGTCGGTGATGATGCGGTGCACGACGCCCTTGCCCGTGAGCGGCAGCGAGCACTGGTTCAGGATCTTGGGCGCGCCCTTCTTCGAGACGTGATCCATGATCACGACGACGCGCTTGGCGCCGTGGACCAGGTCCATCGCGCCACCCATGCCCTTGACCATCTTGCCGGGGATCATCCAGTTGGCGAGGTCGCCGTTCTGCGCGACTTCCATCGCGCCGAGGATGGCCAGGTCGATGTGTCCGCCGCGGATCATCGAGAACGACATGGCGCTGTCGAAGATGGCGGAGCCGGGCAACATCGTCACTGTCTCCTTGCCGGCGTTGATGAGGTCGGCGTCCTCCGTCCCTTCCACGGGGTATGGACCGATGCCGAGCAGACCGTTTTCGCTCTGCAGCATCACCTCGACGCCTTCGGGGATGTAGTTGGCGACGAGCGTCGGCATGCCGATGCCGAGGTTGACGTAGTAGCCGTCGCGGAGCTCCTGCGCCGCACGCTGGGCGATCTGTTCTCTGGTCAGCATCTCAAGACTCCTCTGTATCCCACCCGCCCGCCCCCGCCGTAATCCTCCTCGATGGAGCTCACCGCCCCTCGAGCACCCCGACGCGACTCGCTTCGCTCATCGCGCGCTCGCTCCGCTCGCGGGTTTCCTGACCGTGCGGCGCTCGATGCGCTTTTCGTGCTTTCCGGTCACCACGCGCTGCACGTAGATGCCCGGCAGGTGGATCTCGTCGGGGTCGAGCTGTCCGACCTCGACCACTTCCTCCACCTCTGCGATGGTGACTTTGCCGGCCACCGCGCACAGCGGGTTGAAGTTCCGTGCGGTGCGGCGGAACTTCAAGTTGCCGTAGCGGTCGGCCTTCCACGCCTTCACGATGGCGAAGTCGCCTGTGATGCCGCGTTCCATCACGTACTGGCGTCCGTCGAACTCGCGCGTCTCCTTGCCCTCGGCCACCTTCGTGCCGTAGCCCGCCGGCGTGTAGAAGGCGGGGATGCCCGCGCCACCCGCACGCAGCCGCTCGGCCAGCGTGCCCTGCGGACACAGCTCGACCTCCAGCTCGTTCGACAGGAACTGCCGCTCGAACTCCTTGTTCTCGCCGACGTAGCTCGAGACCATCTTCTTGATCTGTTTCGGCCCCAGGAGGAGCCCCAGACCAAAATCGTCGACGCCACAGTTGTTCGAGACGACGACGAGATCCTTTACGCCCTTGTCGCGGAGAGCAGCGATGCAGAGCTCGGGAATACCGCACAGCCCGAAGCCACCGGCCAGGATTGTCGCCCCGTCCGGAATGTCTGCCACCGCGGCGGCCGCATCGCGTACCACCTTGTCCATGGCGACAAGGCGTAACACCGCCGCGAGCCGGGCTGCAACCACCGCGTGGGAGTAGCGCGGATGCGGCGGAAGCTGCGGATCTTCGTGGCTGACCGCCGTCAGCTTGCCGCCGGCGGGCGCGCGCTGGTTCGGTCATGTCCGGCCGCTATACTGGTCAAACATGGCAGGTCCCGCGCGGCGCCGCGCCAGCTACCGAGCCCGCGCCCGGCGGCACGGCACTCGGCGGCCAGCTCGGCGCCAGGACGTCCTCGACGCTCATCGCGTGTACGTCGTGGGTGCCCGCGCCCAGGACGCCGTTGTCGATCGCGTAGAAGCAACCCGCATCGTTGGGGCCCGCCGGCACCGTGGCCGCCCGCGCGCAACACGACGGGCTTCACCCAGGAAAGCCCATCGCCCTTCGTTGCGCCGGCAATCTGCGCGTATCCCCGCGACGCCAGAGCATGCCGTCGAGGACATAGTGCGTCGCTTGCGGCAGGGCGAGCAGTGGCACGAGCAGCGTGAGCACGAGGCCGCGGAGCTCGACGCCGGAGCCGAACAGCCAGGCGCGGTCGTGCCAGACCAGCTTGTCCCAGGCCATCTCCTCGGCGAACGCGCACAGGACCAGCACGCCCAGGAACGCCGCCACGCCGCCTGCCACGATCTGCGAGCCGAGCGAGCCGGGCGCGTCCTTGCTGCGCTCCTTCGCGTAGAACCAGCAGAGCGCGAAGTACGGCACGCCGTGCACGATCACGTTCGTGACGGTGAAGTCGAAGTCGCTGTTGGTGCCGACGATGCCCACGTACCAGATGGCCGCCGTGGTCGCGACGACCAGGCTCTTGCCGAGCTCGAGCGTGCGGGTCCTGGCCCAGAGCACGATCTGCCTGACCGCGAACGCCGCGAGCGCGACCAGCCACACCACCTTCACGACCGGCAGAACGGCGGCCGCGTAGCCCGACACGTTCACGAAGTCGCCTTGCACGAACCACGCAAAGCGCGAGCTCGACAGGTGCGCGTGCCAGTACACCACCGGGTACAGCGTGCTCGCATACACCGCCGTATCGTCGATCACCCGGTCGAGCGCGCCGCGCCGCCCCGAACGCGCGCGATACACCGCCACCCACCCCACCTGCTGCCTCACGAAGTGGAACAGCGCGATGTACGCCAGAACGCGCCAGAACATCAGCGAGCCCTGCGTGTACACGGCCACGCCCGCCAGATAGCAGAGCACCGGAATGCCGAAGTAGCGGAGCCGGTGAGCGCGCACTTCCTCGCCGTCCAGATACGTCCGGTACAGCGTCGACCACACGTGCGCCACGTCGACCGACAAGACGAACGCCACCCACCCCCACTCCGGCAGCGCCTTTTCGCTCAGCCCCGTCGCGTGCCCGACGATCACCAGCGAAAGCGCCAGCGCCGCGCTGCCCACGAACAGCGCGATGTCCGTACGCGCGCCCCACAACCACGGCCCCATCGCGGAGCGCGACTCGGCAAACTGCGCGGGAGCGGCGGTCGTCATCGCCCCAAGGCTACAACAATGCGCCGCCTGCGGCAGCGCCGGCCTGCGCGCGGGAGCGGCGGTCGTCATCGCCCCAAGGCTACAACAATGCGCCGCCTGCGGCAGCGCCGGCCTGCGCGCGGCAGGGGTGGACTTTCCTTCGTGCAGGACGCTACGACGGCCCCGACCGAGCAGCTCGCCCGTGTCCTCGCGCAGCGCGACGACAGCGAGCTCGCGCTCCTGTTCGGCTCCACCGCCCGCAGCACCGCAACACCCGACCCGGACATCGATCTCGCCGTCCGCGCTCCCGGCGGGGCTCTGCTCGAGCTCGCCGCAGCGCTCCACGAGGCTACCGGGCACGAGCTCGACATCGTGTCGCTCGAAGACCCGGGTATTCCGCTTCTGGAAGAGCTGATCCGCGACGCCGTCGTCGTGTACGAGTGGCGCCCGGGCAGCGCCGCAAGCTGGCGGACCCACGCCCTGGCAACGCTGGAGACGGACCGCCCCTGGTACGCGCGGATGCGCGACGCCTGGCTCCGGGCCGTCGCCGAAAAGGGGCTCGATTGGTAGGCCGCGATCTGCTTGCCGCGAAGCTCGCCGATCGCGCCGGTCGCGCCGATCGCGCCGGTCGCGTCGGTCGCGTCGGTCGCGTCGGTCGCGTCGGTCGCGTCGGTCGCGTCGATCGCGTCGGTCGCGTCGGTCGCGTCGGTCGCGTCGCGAGAGTCAAGCAGAGCTGTCCAGCGATCAGGTGGCTGGCAATGTCCGCGCAGATCTGCACGGAGCATGAGGTTGAGGTTGAAGCTCACGAG
>Ga0114931_10000223_pt1 | contig 65835 bp, 63 predicted proteins | sample 2SBtaG_FD_89579 | JGI IMG/M metagenome (GOLD analysis project Ga0114931, IMG submission 89579) | Deep subsurface microbial communities from Kolumbo volcano to uncover new lineages of life (NeLLi) - 2SBTROV14_V59a metaG | ecosystem: Environmental > Aquatic > Marine > Volcanic | place: Kolumbo... | reverse complement strand
ATTTGTCCGGCGCGGGTAATGGCTTTTTTCTCGCGACGGAACAGGGCGAGGTCTTCGCAACAGGCGTAATCGAAGCGCCGCGCCAGTTCGGTTTCCAGCCAGGCATAGAAGGCCGAATCCGGTTTGATGACGAGCTTGCGCACCAGCGAGGCGGGGTGCAGGTTGGCGACATTCGCGTGCTGGAGTTCGCGCACCCGGTAGTAAACCAGGCGCCCCCTGAGGTGTGTGCGGTCGACCCAGTCGGCGACCCGGGCATAGTGCGTATCCGGTACCAGCAGGGAAAGCCCGAAGTTATGCAACAGGCGTTCGGCGGCGCCTTCCCAGTCGCTTTCGGTTTCGCGCACCTGGATCAGTTCGCCGGCGAAGGGCAATGCCTGTTCGTCCAGATCCAGTGCCTGTCGCAGGCGGTCGCGGATGGTCAGCATGTTGGAGGGAATGTTGGAGCGGCGTTTGCGCAGGGATTCAAGCTCCCGTCTCACCGTGTCGTGCGTGTCCTTCAGGTTGAGTAGCTTGACACTAGCTTCGGTTAGTTCGTTCTGTGTCTCTGCCTGGTGGTCATCAGTGTCCTGGCGTTCACTTTTCAGCGCTTGTTGGTTAGCGATAAAGGTGTCGGCCTCTGTCGGTTGCGGAAGATCCAGCGCTTGCGCCAGTGCGTTGTAGCGTTCGGCGCGTTTTCCCCGATCGTTTTTTTCCCGTAGCCGGGCGGCAATTTCCGCCTTGATACGTTCAATGCGATCGCCGCCGTTGTCTGCAATGGCCTGTTTCAGTTCGTCACGACGCGCCAGCAGGGTGCGCCTTTTGTCGTCGAGTGTTTTTACCTGCTGATCCTGGCGCTGCAGCTGCTGCGCCAGCTTTTCCAGACGTTTTTCCAGCAGCCCGCTTTTGAGTCCCGCAAACCAGGGGCGCAAGGCTTCGCGGCAGTTGCGCAGTTCCGCGACTTGTGCGGACAGTTCGGCATGCTGTGCGCTGTCGGCCACCAGCGGGGTCAGCGCGTTGATCTGGTCGCGGGCCTTGAGTACGGCTTCGTGGGCGTGATTGAGGTCGTCGAAGTGCTTGACCAGCGCATCGATGCGATTTTTTACCGGGAACGCTTCCAGCATATGCTCACGGACAAATTCGGTCAGGTTTCCCACTGATTTCATCGACACGGTCTGGTTGAACAGGTCCAGCGCCTGTTCGGTGTCGATGCCGAAACGGCGTCGGAACGCGGCGCCATAGGGCGGAAAGCTGTCGAACAGTTCAATGTGAGGCGCCTGTCTGAGGCGTTTTTTCAACGCATTGATGTCGGCGCCGAAATCGGCGAAATCGCCGGCAATGGTGAGTGGCCGGTCGGATACCACATAAAAGCGCGCCGGTTGTCCCTGTGTCTCCCGGACCCAGAAAACCTGCGCCAGCGTGACATGTTGATCGTAGCCTTCGTTATAGAAATGTCCCAGCAGGACGGAATAACTGTTGTGATCGCGCAATGTAACGGTACGCGCCGCCAGACCGTTGTCGCCGCGCTCCGACTTGTAGTAACCCAGCACGTAGGATTTCAGCGTACGTTCTTTAGCCTCGGCGCCGGCGGCCTTGTTATAGGTGATGCGTTGCGCCGGCACCAGCAGGGTGGTGATGGCGTCGACCAGGGTCGATTTTCCCGAACCGATATCGCCGGTCAACAGCGCATTGTCGCCCTGCGGCAGCAGCCGCCACACCTTGCTGTCAAAGGTGCCCCAGTTATAAAGCTCAACGCGGTGCAGGCGGAAGCCGGCGCGCTCGTTGGTCTCGGCGAAATCAAGGTTCTGGGTTTGCATGGCGTTTTCCCATCGCGATCAATCGTTAGCGGCGATGTGCTTCTGGTATTCTTCCAGCTTTCCATCAAGATTTGCCAGCCACTGGGCGTCGACGAAGGCTTTCAGGATTCTGCGTACTTCGAAGCGGGCCTCCTGGTTGCGCAGTCGGCGCAGAAAACCGAGTTCCACCACCTTGTTGATATAGGTGTCGATGCGGTCCATGAGTTTTGCTTCATTGGCCGTATCGGGCAGAAAAACCTGCATCATTTCGACTAATTGTTCGCGCTGCAGAATCAGCCGCGGCTCCGCGCCACCCGCGTCGTGTTCGGCCAGTTTCTTGCGCAACAGCGCCAGCAACAGGCTGACGGGATAACTCAGTTGACGCCGGGTTACCAGGCGTGGCAGTTCGTTTTCGCCCTCGGTCGGCGGTCGCTGGCGCAAGTAGGCGTAGCCCTCGGCTTCATCGAAAATCAGTTCCAGGCCCAGGACGCTAATATAATCCCGTACCCGCGCTTGCAGCCGGGTCAGATCCTGCCAGAGAGCTGGATTCTGATCCTGGTACAGGACGCCTTTAAACAGCGTGATCAGTAATGGCGACAGTTGCCGGGTGTCGGGATCAATAGCGTTCATGGTTTCAGCGGCAGAATATCACAACCGGCAGGGTGGCACGCCGCTCGCCGCCATCCGCGTCGATCCAGCCGATGGTTTCGGTGTGTTCGTCGTCGATGACGGCCTTGTCGTCGGCCGCAGCCAGGCTCAGATAAGCAACCAGTTCGGCCAGCCCCTGTTCAAGAGGATACGTTTCGAGCATGGCGGCCAGGGCGATTTGGTCGCAGGTTTGCAGCGCCTGGCGTAGTCGAGTTGCGAGGCACGCCTTGTCGACGTAAACCTGTTCAAACAAGGCGTCGGCGTCAACTGCATCAAGACCTTCTTCAAGCACCTGCTGGCTGATATGCGGTTTGAGCGGCGGTGTGAACAAGGGCCGATCCATCACCAGCTCGATGGCCGGCGAGGCCTTGTCCAGCACGGTAATATTCCCCGGCGGCGCCTGTTGGCCCGGGCCACTCTCTCGCCTGCGGCTCACCTTGTCCCGGAATTCCAGTGCCCGGCGTTCGATACCCTGGATCAGAGTCATGATGCGCTGGTTTTCCAGCCAGGCCTGGTCGTCGAGATATTTGCGCAGCTGTTCGGACAGGCGTGCGACGGTACGTTGCGTGGCTTCGCCGGCCTCCAGCCAGTCGTAGTGGATGCGGAGTAACCGCATGTCGGGCTGAAGTGCGGAAATGGACTCGAGTGACAGAACCTCACCCAGTAGGCGGGAGAGTTCTTCCTGGCGCGAGGGCGACATGACGAAATCCCAGAAGGCGTGAAAACTTTTGCCCTGATCAGAGTCGGCGATAGCGTCACGCTTCCCGAATACGCTTTGCAGCAATTCGCCGCGACTGCCTTCCCAGGTAGTAATGCGTTCGCGTACCGCCCGATCCAGACGGCGAAAGTTCTGCTCGACCTGGCGAAAGTCGGCCAGCAGGGTGCGGGCTGTCTGTTCCAGCTGGTAGAAGCGTTCCTTGAGCTGCACGGGATCCATCAGCGTCAATTCGCCCTGGCGTACGCGTTCGATTTCGGCGTCTATGTCGACGCGGCGTTTTTCCAGTTCGGCGATGCGCGCCTCGGGATCGGTTTCCGCGCCGTGGACAATCTGCCTGAGTAGCTCGAAAATCGTCAGCAGTCGCGATTCGGTTCCGATAAACTGTTTTTCTTCCAGTTCCGTTAGCCACTCAAGGGCTTTTTCCGTTGCCGGTGTCAGGTCGAAATGCGCTTCGTCGCCACTCTCGGGGTAGAACTTGCGTAACCAGCCACGTTCATCGCTGGCCCAATCATTCAGGTAGTCGTTAGCCTGTCGGGGGTAAAGAGTGTCACCCGGTTGTTCGCGCAAGTGATACAGGAAATCGTCAAGTCGTGTGCTGAGCTCGGACTGCGGCAGTGTCCGCACGTTGGGCTGAAGATAAGTTTTATGCAGAAAGCTGAGAATCAGCGGCGCATGGTCGGCGGCCAGCAAGCGCCAGGCTGGGTGAGTATTGCGCAGCGTCTCAAGGTAGTAGTAGTCCAATCAGTGTTACCTCAATATTTACCGATGCGCTGCCCTGACGATGTGTGGCTGTCATCGCCAGGTTGAACTCAGTTATTTAACAAGCGCAGGTTGAGCAGTGTCTGCATATCGCGCCGGCCGTCGGCAATCAGATAGATGTAAACGGTGCGACGCTCCACCCGATAGATGATGCGGTAGGGCTTGAAAAAGACCTCCCGGAATTCGCGGATACCCAATGCAGACAGTTCTTTCGGGTATGTGCCGCGCTCGGGCAATTCGGTCAGCTTCTGGAACGTTTCACTGATCCCGTCAAGCACATAATCGGCCCGTTCCGGGGAGTCATGTGTCGCAATCCAGGTGTCCAGTTCCTCGAGATCATTCACTGCATCCCGGGTGAGCAGCACCTTGTATGGCATTCAGCGTTTGTCCCGTTTGGCGCGTATCTGCTTTATGGCCGCAGTGGCCGGCTGAATATCGCCCGCCTCGATCTGGTGTGTGCCCAGCGCGAGGATTTTCAGCAGCGCCAGGGTTTCCTGGGTCTGCTCATAGCTGTGCACATCCTGCATGACGGCCTTGGCCTCGCCATTCTGGGTAATGATCAGCGCCTCGCGCTGCTCATCGAGCTTGCGAATGACTTCCGCCGTGTGTGCCTTGAGATAGCTGATGGGTTTGATCTGGGTTGATGGTTTCATGGCAGGCGTCTTGTTGTGATTGGTGTCAAATATAGTCCATATACAGGTCAATAAGCAAGCTTTAAGGTATTCAACATAATCGGGTGCTTACCCGGTTTCATGCGGGACTTTTGCGGGACCTGAGAGGTGGACCCCATTAGTCGGACAGAGGGGAGAAATAGGGGTCAGATCCCAGTTTTCGCTAATATAGTATTGTAGCCTGCGGAGTCATTTTTGTTTTTGGGAGCGGAAACTATTGGCCGAAATCTGCTATTTTCTTGTTAGCTATAAGCGATAACTACACTTTAATAATCTTTAGTGGGAAGTGATTTCCGATTTGGAAGAAGTCCTTGTCATTATGTAGCAACTGGCAACGGTGTTCCAGGATTGTGGCAGCAATAATGCAATCATTGGTTTTTCGGATGGTAATACCTTTCTTACGCAGTTTGCGATAGATGTCAGCCGCCTTGATGAATACTGATTGGGGCATCGGCAATATAATTAACGGATCAAGATAACGCTGTAGATGCCTGTGACTTTTATTGTCAGTGATACCTTGCAGGATTTCGGTCATTATGATGCCGCACAACGCAAGATCATCGTTTTCCTGAATGAGCTGCTCTAACACTGCCACATGTGCAAGGTTGCGGCCAAAAAAGAAATCGATCCAGACGCTGGTATCGACCAGGATCACAGACCACGGCCTTTACGCATCTCGTCAAGATCCCCCTACCAGGATATTTTGCCTTTCAGTTGAAGCAATTTCTTTTGTTGTTTGTGACGCAAGAGTTCACGCAAGGCGAAGTCAACCAATTCACGTCGTGTCCTGAGTCCTGTGGCCTTGAGGCCTGCTGCAATCAGCTTGCTATCAAGTACTATATTGGTACGTACAGATTCGGATTTCATAATATCAATCTCTACACATAAATAACATAATAGTGTGTAATGTAAGCTTGCACGCATTAGTTGACAAGCAGGTGATAACTCAAGCCAGTCTACGTCCGTAGTAGGCCGACAGTCGCCTATCAGGACCCCCGCATCAGCGGGATTTCCAGTATCCGGGGAACGGCAACTCTTGAACTCTTGAGACATTTTGATTCTTGGAAATCTGACACTTTCTGTCAGACTAATTCTGAACTACTACAAATAAAACCTGTTATCGAGTGGCTATCCTGAATGAAAGACACGTTATATCAATTTGGGAGTTTTCACGCGGTCTGGGCCGTTAATGGCCATGCAGTTTTGATTGCATCCAGCAGATGCCGGGGGAGTCGGAGTGATATTGTCTTCATCGTCAGGTAATAATTAGCAATTTGCCTGGCTAAGGCCTGAGGCTGGTCGCTGGTTCATCAGTGGCGTTGGCGGTCAGGGCACTGATGGCCCTGACCAGAGTAGCAAGAAAGTCAGTGAAAGGAATAATATTCTCAGTGGTACTGGCGGCTTCCAGTGTTTCCATATAAGCGTTTCGACCTTCTACAGGAATGACCGTCCACGGATAGCCGCCAGCGGCCAGCATGATGTTCATTAAAAAACGTCCCATGCGCCCGTTGCCATCCATATAAGGGTGGATATACACAAACATGAAATGTCCCAGTACAACCTGAACAACCGGGTTATCTTCATCCTTGATTAGATCAAAAAGCGCAGGCATGAGATCACGTACCGCTTCCCGATCTGGGGGTGTGTGCAGGGAGTGGTGGATATAAACCTGATCATTACGGTAGCCTGCAAGGTCGGCAGGCTGCAAAATGCCAGCCGTAACACTGGGCGCAAACAGTTCCCGGTACCATGTACCATGGTCATCATCGAGAACCATGCCGGGATTCTCGCTTTTCGGGACTTTCGAGATGCTTTCTTTGACGGCCTGGAAGGCTTGATAATAGCCGCGTGCAGCCATGGCATTGTGCTGTTCACGATCTTCTTCGTTATTATCCGGATTCCAGTTCTGATTACGCAAGCGCTCAATCAATTCAGTGCTGACGCGATAGCCCTCAATTGATAAGGAGTGATAGGCATCGGTGACATAAACATCGTCAACATGTTGAATGTAAGACTTGATGTCTTCAGGAATACCCGGCGCTTCCGGGAAGTATTCTATGACCGGTTCGCGCGCCGCATACCACAATAGACGTATGCGGTTAACGTAAGGAGATCGCTCTCTGCCAGACAGGATAACAGGCAGTTTTGCTTCAAACGGATCAAATTTACGCACGTCATAATCAGCAGCGCTGCATTGTCTTCACAATATCGTCCGCAATGCGATCACGTCCAATATTGCGAAAGGCACCAGCCAGCCGTCCGGCAATGGTGGTGTGTCCGCCTTCAAGGAGCTTTGCAATGATCTTAGAGGCATCAGCAATAATAGATAGTGCAGTGCGAATATCGGCCGGATTTTTTTGAAATAATCTGGGCGTACATTCAATCAAGGCTGGGACCAATGTATACAGATTCAGGCCTTTTTTATTTCGATGTTCTGTTTATCCGGCATGCTGTACCGGACAGTCAAGAGTGATGTGCCATGGGGGAGTTTTGTGATCTTGTTATCACCCTTTGGGCAGCGAACCAAAAGCTGGCGTGGTACGGTGCGGTTTGCGGCGTGCAACAGTAGGGACTGCTCCGGTGACAGACATCAGTCTGCGCCAAAACGCTCATTCAAATACGAGCCGCAAAAACCCCAGAATGCGGCATACCAGGCTGTGCATTCCCCGGCCACCTCATCAGGGCGGGACGGGGTGTACCACCCTTTCATTACGGGTTGTAGAAAGCCGTTCTTAACAAGACGTTCCCGGTTGGTACGTTCCAGGTCGCTTGAGCGGATGGCGACCACGCCACGATCCTGAAGCGCTTTCAAAGCTTCCAGTGATCGGGCCAGTTTTTCTGAGGGCGCTGCCATGTTCTATACGCTTTTCATCGGTTTTTGTGCTGTATTAAAGCCAGGTTGTTAGGCTGTATCATTTATCGGTTATTGTGTCGAGCGGAAAATAGGCTACTCTGCAAAATACTTCGTGGCACAGCACAATACAGTTCCCAATAAACGTACCTGTTGTCCTTCCCGAAAATACTTACTGCCTGATATTCTTGATTTCTTCCAGCGGTGCGTCAATCTGGTGTCCTCGGTCATTGTTAGGATCCGGAACCATGAAGCCCATTGTCTGTGCGCTGTTGCTACTTGTGTCCACAGTGATCCGTTCGCGGGGTTCCCTGCAAATGGAGATTGTGGCACTGCGACATCAACTTGCTGTGTATCAGAAAACAATCAAGCGCCCGCAGACTAGCTCTGGAGATCGTATTCTCTGGTCGTGGCTCTCGCGTCGCTGGTCTGAGTGGCGTGATGCTCTGGTTTTTGTCCGGACGGGGATCGTGATTGCCTGGCAATGTAAACGTTTTCGCGATCATTGGGCCAAATTAAGCCAGCAGGGCAGACCCTGTAGACCGCAGGTACCAGAAGAGATCAGGACATTGATCCGCATACCGGATTCACCCTGGATAACTGCGACCTACTCGATCAGGGGAAGAGCCATAAAAGGAGATCGTTGGTGAGCAAGGCAGCTGAACATGATGCACGCCCTGATTTCGATGTCGTAATACAGGATATAGTGGATTACGTGCTTGACTATGACGTTACCCGCAGCCGGTTACTGGAGCTGTGCGCGACCAGACCCGCTTTGAGCAGGTTGCTGTTGATGACATAATGTCAATCCTGGTGGTCTGAAGATGTTCGCGCTTTGCTGCCTGCAGGAGGAATAATGAATAACATCGATCTTTTTGCCCCGCTCACGCTGGGCGGTCTGACACTGACGAACCGCATCATCATGGCTCCCCTGACCCGCAACCGGGCCGGTGCGGGTAATGTACCCACGGCGCTGAACGCCAGGTACTATACCCAGCGGGCCGGCGCCGGTTTGATTATCACCGAGGCCACTCAGATTTCGCCGCAGGGCGTTGGCTATCCCGCAACTCCGGGTATCCACAGCGATAAACAAGTGGCAGGATGGCGGCAGGTAACTGATGCCGTGCATGCCGAAGGCGGGCGTATCTTCATTCAGCTCTGGCATGTCGGGCGTATATCACACCCCTCAATGTTGCCTGATAACACGCAGCCGGTAGCACCATCGGCCGTCCGTCCTGAGGGTGATGCGGTGACGTATGACGGCATGCAGCCCTTCGTGAAACCCCGCGCCCTGACCATCGAAGAAATGCCCGGTTTGATTGCAGACTATGCGGCGGCCGCACAACGGGCCAGAGAAGCCGGATTTGACGGGGTGGAGATCCATTCGGCAAACGGCTATTTACTGGATGAGTTTTTACGCGATAGCAGCAATATCCGTACCGATGCCTATGGCGGCAGTGTTGAAAACCGCATGCGTCTGCTGGATGAAGTGATTACAGCGGTGAATACCGTCTGGCCTGCCAGCCGTATCGGCGTGCGCCTGTCACCTGAAAACCGGTTCAATGATATTCAGGATTCACAACCACAAGTGACGTTCAATGCGATCGCTGATATGTTGCGCGGGCATCAACTTGCCTATCTGCATGTATTAGAGGGCGACATGCTGGGTGGTGAGTGTGTTGTGGATTATGCGGAGCTCAAGCGTCGCTTTGGCGGCCTCTACATGGCCAACAATGGCTATACCCGGGCCAGGGCCGAGCAGGCGCTGCAACAGGGCGATGCTGATATGGTGGCCTTTGGCAGGCTGTTTCTCGCAAATCCTGATTTGCCTGCACGCCTTGCTCAGGGTGCACCCCTTAACGAGCCGGACCCGGAGACATTCTACGGCGGCGATGAGAAAGGGTATACCGACTACCCGTTTCTGTAGCAATCAACAAAACAGGCCTTGAGATGACAGTCCATACGGCGTTGTTTGCCAATGATGGTTGACTGGCGTGCGTGCCGGTTGCCTGGTTGGTGCTGCGCAGTTATCCACACTATCTTGAATATTTATTCAGATCAGTCGGTTAGTTAGTCAAATCGGGATGTTGCCGGTTTCTGAGAGAGAATACCTGCGGTAAATTTCCAATTATCTGACTGAAAAAATTACCTTTCTTTTTTTGAGTGCCTATCCATTTTCCCGAAGATTTTGTTAAACTCACTGAAAATCAGCCATTAATAACACATGTTAGCAGGAGGGGCAGGGGACCCACGGTAACAAACACCGCGGATTCACTGGGCAAGTTCGAGATGGCAACACAACTGTCCTTGCAGGGCATTGAGCAGCTCCGTGTGTCGGATATTGATGATCTGGCACTGCGTCGGCGCGCGACTGATGGTCATGGGCAACCACGGCGCCAGGGAGCGGTCATTCGACAATTTCGTATGCAGAATAATGAGAATCACCAGTGGCCGGTGATTATCTACACGCTGGGTCGATTTTCCGTGCTGCGCGATGGCAGACCTCTTGAATATGGACGCAAGGTGCCTCAACGTACCTTGCTGTTGCTGAAAACACTCATCGCACTGGGAGGCAGGGGGGTTAGTATCAGCCATCTGACGGCCATCCTGTGGCCGGATGCAGATGGTGATCTGGCCAAGAAGTCATTTGATACGACCCTGTATCGCTTGCGCAAGCTGTTTGATAACGAACGGGCACTGGTGCTTAGTGATGGAAAACTTTCTCTGGACGCGAGTTATTGCTGGGTAGATGTGTGGTCATTTGAGCGACTGCTTGGTCAGATCCAGCGAATCCGCAGCAAAGACGCAACCGGGAAAGATGCCGGCAAGCTGGGTCAGTTGACAGACCGGATGCTCGGACTCTACCAGGACCACTTTCTTGCAAGAGAAGAGATGAGATCCTGGTCCGTGTCCTTGCGTGAACGCTTGCGCAGTAAATTTATCTACAACTTGCTGGATATCGGGCGTTATTGGGAAATCCATGGCTTTCATGAGAAGGCCATCCAGTGTTATCAAAAGGGACTGGAAGTTGATGACCTGGTCGAGGCCTTCTACCAGCGATTGATGTTGTGTTACCTGGAGACGCAGCGCATCTCTGAAGGCATGTCTGTCTATCGCCGCTGTCGCCAGATCCTTTCTGTTGTGCTCGGTCTTCAGCCTGAGCCGGAAACTCACGCTATTTACCTGTCCCTGAAAAACGCCCGGCTGCGGGAGCAGCTGGCCTGATCCTTCTTCTCCGGGCGCAACGCTGCCCGGAGATAACCCCTGGGTAACCAACCTATTCCTCACGGAGACATGAGTGTCTCCGCTCTTGCCTGAGTGTCTCTCCCGGGACACCTGCCCGGGCACCATGCGTCAATCGTTTATCGCTACCAGGCAAGTCTGCTTGCTCCCCCCTGTTCCAGGAATCAAGTTCAGCATCGGTCAGGAAATTCTGAATCTGTGAGTTATCTGTAAGTACACCAGTGCCATATTCCTATGCGAAGAATAACAGTGACACAACAATTACAACTAACGGCAGACAATGCTTATGGAGAGTTTCATCGTACGTATTTACCGAAGAGGCCGGAGTGGCACGGATGATGTTGCCGGCCTGGTCGAGACTGTGGGTTCTGATGAAAAAGCCGCGTTCCAGTCCTTTGCCGGTCTTATTTCAGCTATCCGCCGTGCAATAGGTTGTGGGGCGGATAAATCCAAAAGTATTAATGTTAAATCAGGTAGTTATCAAGAAATGGCGAGTGACGTCAAGAAGCGTGCGGGCTGAGATATGGCGGCCTCGGATGCCTCGAAGATTCTCAAGGAACCAGAACCCCGGACGATATAACGATATCAAGTTGCAAGGAGAGGAGAGAGGAAGCATGAATACAATAAAAGTATGGTTCAGTGCTGCTTTATTTGCCCTGCTGGGATTACAAAGTGCCGGCAGTTTTGCAGCCCACCTGGGATGCCCTGATCCCAGCCAATTACCGACTTCCAGTGGTTGCAGCTTGCCAGGTATAAAATCCAGTGGCGTCCCTTATTTTGACCAGGGTGTAAAAATCAAGTACAGGGCCAAGAAAGGCAAAGCTGGTGATTTCAATCTAAAAGGCAGCTATGACAAGAATTCAGCGCGCTCTTCACTGGTGCTCGGGTTAGGCAATATAGTTGCTATCGGTGATACAAAAGCCAAAATCAAGATAAAAGTCAGAAAGGGTGTTGCATCGGGATCGGTGAGAATCAGCGGTACTATTGACGCGTTGGGAATAAACAAGAAGCAGAAGCTGGTGAAAGCCAAGATGGCAGGGCAATGGGCTGTAAGTACGGATGGCCAACTGCTGGGCTTCAATACCATGGATATCGAATGTAACCCAATGTTGCCGATAAATTGTACCGATGCCGAGTCTTTTTACCTGGCACTGGATGAAGCCATCAATACCGGGAAAAAGAAGCTCAATACGACCGGTGTTGCCATTACAACTGTCCCGGTCCCGGCGGCTGTCTGGTTATTCGGTTCCGGGTTGATGGGTCTGGCAGGCATGGCCCACAGGCGCCACATGATGATGAGTTAACCGTCTCCGTAAATTCCCCCCGGCTCAGGTGGTATCGACCGGGGGCATTTTTTCGGAAAAATGATTTTATAACGTCTCCGTAAATTCCCCCCGGCTTCAGTGATACTGACCGGGGGCTTTTTTTGTCTGCAGGAAAGTCAACCGGGCCTGGCCGGAAATTCGGGTTCTGTCTGTCCTGTATTTTGCGGTATGATGTCATCCGGTAGCTGGTCACTCAGTGTTGAAACCCCGCCTCGATGTGGTTACCCGGAATCTCGTAAATCATGGCACGACGCAAGCAGCGCAGGCGCAGGAAATCCCGTCGTAAAGCAGTTCGTCACCGCTCCTTGTGGACCCGCAGTATTGTCATCGCAGCGTTGCTGCTGGCGGGCTACCTCGTATATCTCGATTTTCATGTGCGGCAGCAATTCGATGGCAAGCGCTGGTCGCTGCCGGCGCGGGTTTATGCCCGGCCGCTGGAACTGTATGCAGGCCTTGTCCTGACATCCGGACAACTGGCGGCTGAACTCTCGGCACTGAATTACCAGCCGGTGGCAGCACCCCGCCAGGCAGGCCAGGTAGCGCGCAATCGCGATACATTCCACATTATTACCCGGCCGTTCGTCCACGCCGACGGCAGGGAAGCATCGAGTAATATCCGGGTGAGTATCGCCGGTGACCGGATCGTGCAGCTGGATGATGCAAACAGTGGCCGGCCACTCAGCCTGGTACGCCTGGATCCGGTGATGGTCGGCAGTTTTTATCCATCACTCAATGAAGACCGGGTGCTGGTCAGGCTTGAAGATGTTCCACCGCTGCTGACCAGGGCCCTGATAGACGTGGAGGACCGTCATTTCTATACGCACCACGGCATTGCCCCGTTATCGATTGCGCGCGCCTTGCTGGCGAATATTCGCGCCGGCAGTGTCGTGCAGGGTGGCAGTACCCTGACACAGCAACTGGTCAAGAACTTTTATCTCAGCAATGAGCGCACCCTGACCCGCAAGCTGAACGAAGCCATTATGGCTCTGATGCTTGAATGGCATTACGGCAAGGATGAAATTCTCGAAGCCTACATGAACGAGGTGTATCTCGGGCAGGATGGCCAGCGTGCGGTGCACGGGTTCGGGCTTGCCAGCCATTTTTATTTCGAGCGCCCGCTGCCGGAACTCACCGCGGAGCAGATTGCCTTACTGGTCGGTCTGGTCAAGGGCCCGTCCTATTACAACCCGCGCCGGCATGCCGAGCGTGCCCGCAGTCGTCGTAATCTCGTGCTGGATGTCATGGGAGACGGAAACCTGTTGACAGCGGCGCAGGTGTCACAGGCGAAGTCGCGCAAACTGGGTGTCGTCCCGTACCGGAAGAAGGCCCTGAATACCTTTCCCGCGTTTCTCGAACTGGTCCGCCGCCAGCTCGAGCGTGATTACCGCGAGGAAGACATTACCAGTGAGGGTCTGCGGATATTCACCACCCTGGACCCGCAGGTACAGTGGCAGCTGGAGCAGGTCATCGACAGGCGTCTGTCGGGTCTTGAAAAGGCGCACGGAATCCAGGCAGACAGCCTGCAGTCTGCTGCCGTGGTGATCTCCATTCAGGGCGGCGAGGTGCTGGCACTGGCCGGTGACCGCCACGCCAGGTTTGCCGGTTTCAACCGGGCCTTGAATGCACGGCGCCAGGTCGGGTCGGTCATCAAGCCGGCCGTCTACCTGACAGCACTGGAACAGCCGGACAAATACACCCTTGCCACACTGCTGGATGATGATCCACTGACCTGGACAGCCCCGAACGGGACCACCTGGTCACCCAATAATTATGACCGGCAGTTCCATGGCAAGGTGCCATTGGTCAGTGCCCTGGCGCATTCCTATAACGTGGCAACTGCACGGCTCGGTCTGGCGCTTGGACTCAAGCCGATCATCGCGACCCTGCAACGGCTTGGCATCGATCATGACTTCAAGCCATATCCTTCGCTGGTACTGGGCGCGACCGAGCTGACACCGTTGCAGGTCACACAGATGTACCAGACGCTTGCCAGTGGTGGGTTCCGGGCGCCATTGCGTGCGATTCGAGCGGTACTTGCGGCGGACGGGGAGCCGCTGCAAAGCTACCCGCTGCGGGTCAAGGCCGCCATCAAACCGGCAGCAGTCTATCTCGTTACGGCGGCACTGCGACAGGTCGTGCGTAACGGTACCGGGCGTGCCCTCTACCAGGTACTGCCGGAAAATATGGATATTGCCGGCAAGACCGGTACTACGGACAATTTGCGCGACAGCTGGTTTGCCGGCTATACCGGGGAGCGTTTGGCCGTTGTCTGGGTCGGTCGTGACGATAACCGGTCAACCGGCCTGACTGGTTCGAGCGGCGCCATGCTGGTATGGCGTGATCTGTTTGCGCGCTTGGGGGACTCCGGCCGGCTTCAGGCGCCCGCGGAAGGCACCGAGTTCCTGGCTATTGATCCGGCAACCGGGTTGCAGGCCGATAGTGGCTGCCGGGATGCAGTAGAATTACCGTTTATCCAGGGGAGTGGGCCGGTTGAAATGGCCCCGTGTGCACGTGGCGGATCTCCGTTGCAGCGCCCTGTCGACTGGTTCAAGGAGTTATTCAAGTGATATTCAGGGGTGTACTGATACCGGTGTGTTCCGGCATGCTTGTCGCCGGACTGCTTGGCGGCTGTACCGGGATGGCGGGCGGGCAACGCCCCCCGGTTGTCGAACAGGGCACGCAAATGCCCCGGCCGGTGAATCAACCGGGCGTTCGCGGGGCCGGTCCTGGCGAGTCCCCGGCATCGGTGACGGCACAGCCGCCCGCGGTACTTGCCTTGCTGAGTCGTGCAGAAGACCAGGCCAATGCCGGCGACCTTGCTGCAGCCTCAACATCCCTCGAACGTGCCATTCGTATCGATTCCCGCAATCCTGTGCTCTGGCATCACCTGGCCTCGGTGCGCCTTGCCGAAGGGGAGTATGTGCAGGCCGAACAACTGGCCGCCAAATCAAACAGCCTGGCACCTGGTAACCATGCATTGCAGGCGCGCAACTGGCAACTGATCGCCGAGGCACGCCGCGGCCGTGGTGACAGGAGCGGGGCCGGTGTTGCAGAGCAGCGCATTCGCACGCTCACCCGTCACTGAATTCTCCCTGTGAGATGACTGCAGGCATGGAGTCCGACTACGCACTGCTTGACGCAGACGGCCCGCTGGCGCGCCAGGTAAAAGGTTTCCTGCCACGCGCGGTACAGCAGCAGATGGCCAGCGCCGTGGCGCAATCCATTACCGGGAATGAGAAACTCATTGTGGAAGCCGGTACCGGGACCGGCAAGACCTTCGCCTACCTGATGCCGGCACTCAATTCCGGCAAGCGGGTGATCATCTCTACCGGTACCCGCCACTTGCAGGACCAGTTGTTTGACCATGACCTGCCGGTGGTCCGCACTTCCATCGAGGCGCCGGTACACACCGCCTTGCTCAAGGGCCGGGCGAATTACCTGTGTTTGCACCGCTTGAAGATTGCAGCGGACGCTGGACAGCGGCGTCCGCAACAGCAACACCATGATCTTGAAATCATCCGGGCCTGGTCGGCCCGTACACATTCCGGTGACATCGCCGGTCTGGCGGGTATACCGGAAAGTTCACCCCTGTGGCCACAGGTGACCTCAACGGTCGAGAACTGTCTGGGGCAGGAGTGCGAGTATTACCAGGACTGTTTTGTCGTCAAGGCACGGCGGGCCGCCATGGAAGCGGACGTGGTTGTTATCAACCATCACCTGCTGTTTGCAGATATGTTGCTGCGTGAAGAGGGGTTTGGAGAATTGTTGCCGGGTGTTGATGTCATCATTATCGATGAAGCCCACCAGTTGCCCGAGGTGGCTTCCCTGTTTTTTGGCATTACCGTCAGCAGTCACCAGTTGCATGAACTGGTGCGTGATACCCGGGTCGAGCATCTGCGCGATGCCGCTGATATGACAGACCTGCCGGAAGCTGCGCAGCGGCTGGAGGTGGCGTTACAGAAGTTCCGGCTGGTGATGGGAACCGGGGACCGGCGGGCACCGTGGGCGGACATCGCGGCCGGCCGGCAGGTTAAGGAAACACAGCAGCTGTTGGTTACGACGCTTGCGACCCTGGTAGGCCGGCTGGCCCTGGCCGCCGAGCGTGGTAAGGGCCTGGACAGCTGCTGGCAGCGTGGCAAGACACTGGCGGAACGCCTCAACCTGCTGACAGACACGCCGGTCGGGGAGTACGTCAACTGGTTTGAAACCCGGCGGCAGTCTTTTCGCCTGAACCTGACTCCGCTGGATGTAGCGGAAGGCTTCAGTAAGTCACTCGAAACCTTGCCCGGTGCCTGGGTGTTTACTTCGGCCACCCTGACGGTCAGCTCGAGCTTTGACCATTTTGTTACGCGCCTGGGACTGGATGATGCCAGAACCCTGCAGCTCGATAGCCCGTTTGACTATAAAAAGAATGCCCTGCTTTACTTGCCCGACACCATGCCGGAACCGGTCAATTCCGGCTACACCCGGGCCGTGGTGGATACTGCGCGGCGCATCCTGGAGGCCAGCCAGGGCAGGGCATTTCTGCTGTTCACCAGTCATGCCGCCCTGCAGGAAGCGGCGCGCTTGCTGGATGACTCGGTGGATTACCCGCTGCTGATACAAGGCGCTGCGCCACGAAGTGACCTGCTGGATCAATTCAGAACACTCGGCAACGCGGTGTTACTGGGTACCAGCAGTTTCTGGGAAGGGGTCGATGTCCGCGGCAGTGCACTGTCCTGCGTGATCATCGATAAATTGCCGTTCGCATCGCCCGGGGATCCGGTATTACAGGCACGTATCGATGCCATGCGCGCGCGCGGGGAGAACCCGTTTATTGAATACCAGTTACCGAATGCCGTGATTGCCTTGAAGCAAGGCGTGGGGCGGCTGATTCGTGATAGCAGTGATCGCGGGGTACTGGTGCTATGTGATCCACGGCTACTCAGCAAATCCTACGGCCGGGTGTTTCTGAACAGTCTTCCCGGCATGTCGTTGACGCAAAACATCGATGATGTCCATGAATTCTATGCCGGTCTCGATAGTGCACTGACGCAACCGCTCGATATGGAGCATCAGCAGTAGCGCCATGGCGGTACGGTTACTCGCCATAGAAACCGCAACACCGGCTTGTTCCGCCGCACTCTATATTGATGGAGATATAGAGGAACGCCATGCACTCGCCCCGCGTCAGCATGCGGCACTGATTCTGCCGATGATTGAATCCCTGCTGGTCGAGGCGGACCTGAAACCAGGACAGCTGGATGCCGTCGCGTTTGGGCGCGGTCCGGGATCTTTTACCGGCATACGCATCGCCGCCAGTGTAGTACAGGGTATTGCGCTGGGTGCCGAACTCCCGGTCATTGCCATCTCCACGCTGGCGGCCCTGGCGCAGGGCGCCATCCGTGAAACCGGGGAAGTCCATATTCTGACCGCGCTGGATGCACGCATGGGCGAGGTGTACTGGGCCAGGTATCAAGGCGCTGCCGGCCAGTTTCCCGAGCTGCTTGGTACGGAGGCTGTCTGCAAACCGGAGTCCACTGAGGTGCCTGCTGACGGGTTCTGGATCGGTGCCGGCAGTGGCTGGGACAGTTACGGCAGCATCCTCGCGGAACGTGCCGGTGAACAGGTCGTGCGCCTGTTGCCGGACCTTGAGCCACGCGCCCGTGATGTCGTCAGTCTGGGTGCGGACAAGTTGAGTCGGAATGAAGTGATTGCGCCAGAGGCGGCTGTACCCGTGTATCTGCGCAACAATGTGGCACGCGAATAACGGTGTTAACGTGCGCAGGCGCACCAGGCGCATAAGCCGACAAACCGAATGTCCGATTAGACCCAATGGCACTGACTCAAGCCGTTCACCCTTTGTTTTCTTCCTCTCCCTTGAAGGGAGAGGGTCGGGGTGAGGGTGAGTAACCATAAAAGACGCGTTGCATCTTTCCCCTCTTCCTGACCTTAAATGAATTGGCAACTAGGCGGGCGGGGTCTCAGGGCAGGGCGCCGCTATTGATCATCAACCGGTTAATCGCTTCCGCGATAAGGCGGTAACCCGCGGCATCCGGATGAATGCGGTCTGACTTGAGAGCATGGTCGGCTTCGACCTCGGGCAGGATGGCACTTTCTATTGGCAAATCATATTCCGAAGCAATCTCCTCGTACAGTGGCGCGGACTCAAGGAACATCAGCGCGGGCTGTGGTACACCGATAAGCATGACGGGAATGCCGTGACTGTCCGCTTGTTCAATCATTGCTTCAAGATTACGGCGTATTTGTGCTTTATCCATTTTGCGGAGCAGATCATTTCCGCCGTGACAAAGGATTAGTAACCCGGGTTTGTATTCTTCAAGCAGCCGTGGCAAGCGCTTGCGTCCCTGTTCGGAAAGTTCGCCGGGAACACCGGCATTGATGACACGGTGTCCGATCAACTGTTCAAGTTGTGCCGGATAACTATGCTCCCGGGAGGCACCGGTGCCGTAGGTAAGACTGTCACCAAAGGCCAGCACAATGGCATCCTGCGACAAGGGCGCAATGGATGGAGTCTCATCGCTGCAGGCGCCAAGCACCATTGCCAGCAGGAATACAACTGATGCGCCTTGCGGGCCGTGGGTAAATCGTTGTATCAATGGTCGCGGTGACGGAAAATACATGATTGGAGTCTGCATCTGAAGCCGGAAGAAAGACAGATAATCACGAGACCTGGGGGGTTGCAAATGATTCGTAAATTGTTCTTGATATGGGTTCTGACGGTGTCCGTATCAGCCCATGCCGGCCTGCCTGGCGTACTGCGCTGGGATGTCGAGCAGGATCTGGAAAGTACCTACGTTAGTGTTTATAACTCACTGGAAGAAAATAAGTTCTTTGTGGTATTCGAGCCGAATATCGGGCGCAATCTCGAGGGGTTTTCCGAGCGCTGGGGTAAGGACTACAACCGCAACAGGCTTTCCGGTATCCGCTCCATGGCGTTCTGCAATGCCTGGTATGCAAATGCGATCAGCAACATCGAGCCCGAGCTGCTGTCACTTTGTCCGCTGCATATCACCTTGTTCCAGAAGGGGGGTACGACCAGCATTGTGTTTTCACGGCCCACGCACACGGGTACAGGTGCTGGCAGCAAGGCTACCGCATTGCTCAAGGAACTGGAAGCAAATGTCAGCAAGGCAATCGAGGCCGGCATCAAGACAGCACCGTAGCAACGGCGCCTTCGCCGGGAATGGCTGATATTTCCCGCAGGGCACGGGACCTGTCAGTTCTGCCACCAGAGAGAGATCACCGGCACATAGGTGACCAGCATCAACCAGCCCAACATCATCACGAGGAAGGGAATGGCGGCCCGGAACAGGCTCAGGACCGGCCGTTTGAATCGCTGGCTGGCAATGAACAGGTTAATGCCAACCGGTGGCGTACTGTAGCCGATCTCCAGATTGGCCAGGAAGATTATTCCAAGATGCACCGGGTCCACACCGTATTGATGAGCAATCGGAAGTATCAGCGGCACCACTACCACGATGGCTGAAAAAATATCCATCATGCAGCCCACCAGCAGCAGAAATATATTCAGCAGCATGAGAAAGTGCAGTTGGGAACCCACGTGCAACTCCATCCATGCAAGCGCCTTCATCGGGAGCTGCGCATCGATCAGCAGATTCGTCAGTCCCATGGCAACACTCAGGATGATAAGAATGCTGCCAACCAGGATAGCGGTATCCTGGAGCAGTGCGAACAGATGTTTGCCCAGGTGTATTTCCCGGTGAATGACGCCTTCGAGCAGGAGTACATAGACGGCGGTACAGGCGGATACCTCGGTTATCGTGACAATGCCACCGAAGATGCCGTAGACGACGCCGATCGGTAACAGGATATCCCAGAACCCCTCACGCAATGCCTTTGCCAGGCTGATCCACGAGAATTTATGCCGGGGTACATCATTTTTTCTGCCGATGTAGTAGCAGTAAATGCCCAGAATCAGCATTAATAAAAGTCCCGGGAACACGCCGGCCATAAACAGCTGGTCAATATTGACATTGGCGACGATACCGAACAGCAGAATGGCCAGGCTGGGCGCGAACAACAATCCCAGCGAACCGGAGGTGGTCAACAGGCCCAGGGTGAAGCGTTCCTCGTAGCCGGCATGCTTGAGCATGGGGAACATCAACCCGCCCAGGGCGAGGATGGTGACACCGGAGGCCCCCGAAAAGGCTGTGAAGAAGGCGCAGGATCCCAGTGCTACCCCGGCCAAACCGCCCGGCAGCCAGCCAACGGCGGCATTGAACAGCTGGATCATGCGTTCGGGGGCACCGCCGGCCGCCAGCACCACACCGGCCAGTGTAAATAGCGGGATCGAGGCCAGGTAGGGTGATGAGGCCAGCCGGTTCAGCTCGATGATCAGAACTACCGGGTCGAGGCCGGCGTTGAAGGTTGCCAGCAAGCTGCCGCCGGCAAGTACCACGAACAGTGGCAATCCCAGCATGGCCAGCCCGATCAGCAGGACGACCAGCAGTATGGTCATGTCGCCTCGCTGTTTTCCGCGGGAGTAAACAGTCCGCCAATCAGGAAGTGCAGGGTAAGTAACAGAAACCCCAACGGGGTAATCAGGGCAAGTATCGACGACCAGCGTTCATATGCGGCAACGTACTGCCAGTCGTCGTACCAGAACCGGGTGGCCGCCCAGGCAAGTAGCGCGCACAGGATGGCGGATATCAGGTACAGCGGCGGCTTCAGCAGACGCACATTTGCCGGTTTCATGCAGGCGGAAATGACATCCAGCTTGATATGACGCTGGCTTTCAATGGCCATGGCAGCGCCAAAAAACGTGACATACAGGACCAGGTAGCGAGACAGGATATCCGCTACGGGAATACTGGATTCAAACAGGTTTCTTGCCAGTACCTGCCCGAATACCAGGGCCAGCAGTAATAACAGGGCTGACCCGCCAATCATCTTTTCCATGCGCATCAGTGCATGACGCAAAGCAGTTATCCAGGCCGGTTCAAAGGGGATCATTTTTCCGGCTTCGAGGCTGCCCGGTATTCTTTGAGCAATGCATTGACACGGTCAATCATGGATTTGGGTATATAGCCACTGTGCATCAGGCTTTCACCGGCCTTGCGGCTGATTTCGGCAACCTCGGCAGTATCCAGGTCTTCCGGATTAAGCACGAACTTCATTCCCTTTTTTCTGAGCAGTTCCAGGCTCTCCGCATTTTCCTTGCGTGTTGCAGTGATCAGCCGGTCACCGATAATTGTGCCGGTAGACTTGAGCAACTTTTGCAGATCCTGCGGGAGGTCCTGGTAAAAGCGTCGGGAAACAACCAGTGAGCCAATGCCATTGGCCATGGGGACATTGGTGATATATTTGGTCTTGGTAAACCACTGAAAGGCGATGGCGCCCAGTGGCGGGGCATAGACTGTATCGATCAGCCCCGTGGACAGACTGGTATAGACATCGATAATCGACAACGGCACTGGTGTAATGCCACTGGCATCGAAGAATGCCTCGCCAAGCGGGTCACCCTGCCAGTTCCAGATGCGGTGTTTCTTCAGATCGTCGATGGAGTAGACGGGTTGCTTGGAAAAAAAATAGATAAATCCTACTTCCATCCAGCCCAGCATCTCATAACCGTTATCGCGATAGCCCTGCTCGATTTGCGGCATGAGATGCTTGCGGACATAGTCGATTTCCTCGATGCCATTAAACAGAAATGGCAGTTCCAGTACCCGCGCCGGTGAATAAAAATGGCCGATGCCGTAGCCCGTAAAAGCACCACCCTGCAGTTGGCCGAAACGGATCTTCCTGAGGATATCGGGTTCATCACCCTGGACGCCACCCGGGTACAGCCTGAAGACCAGCCGGCCGCGGCTTTTTTCCTTTACCTCGTCGGCCCATTCCTGCAGCAGGTTCATCCAGGTAGTGCCGGCAGGCGCCAGGGTGGCAAACTTCAGTTCATAGACCTTTTCCGCCGCCAGCGGCGGGCATACCAGTAGCAGACACAGACCCAGCCAGGCAATCAGGCGCCGCTTGTGACAGCTGCGGTGACCGTTCAAAACCAGTCATCCTCTAGGGTTTGTAAATGGAGCGCGCGTTGTTTTGCGATACCGTTGATTAACGCCATTTCGGGATACAGGTTATCCGGTGCCTTGATAATACGGTTCAGTCGCCGGTCGAAGCCGGCCTGGTCGAGGCGTTGTCTGTCGAGGTACTGGGCCTGCAGCAGGTCTACGATCAGCAGCCGGTCATGGTTGATCTGTGCCGCTTTTCTGAAATGTTGTTCGGCAAGCGCATAGTTACCGCCAAGCATGGGCGAGCGCCCCCCGTAATACACGCCGAAAAACAGGTGTGCGCCACCATAGTAAAAATCATCATCCAGTTCGATCACCCGCTGCATCATGATGGCGGCGCTGGATATCTCGATAATACTGACCGGCTTGTCACGGTTCAGGTCGATCCATTTGCCAAGACAGGATGCGGCCCAGAACAGGGCGGGTACCGATTTTTCCCCGGCCTTGCCAATGGCGGTCTCCAGATCAGCCGCTGAACTGGTTTCCGGATTTACCGGGATGCCGGTGTCATGCAGGGCCTGCAGCGCATAGTCATAGCAACGCCGGTAAAACCGCGAGGCCCGTTCGCTGTTCTCGGGTTCGATAAAACCGAAGGCATAGCCGTAGAATCCCTCTGCGGCATAGAGACGCATCCGGGTATTGTCCGGATCCTCGATGAGCATGCCTTCAAGCAGTTTCAGGTTGGCTGGCATGGCCTCCCGGGCCAGCTCGAGATCTGTCTCCCGGTTCATGGTCTTGACGCTGCTGTCCATGACCGACTCGGTGCCCTGCACGACCATTTTGCCCATGGAGCAGGCTGACAGCACCAGTGCTACCAGCAGACAGGTCAGCAGTTTCAGGTGAACGGGAAGTTTTGAAAACATGAATCGTGACCGTACTTATTATTCATCGGAAAGAAGCATCGGACTCAGGTTAGCATGATTTCCAAGACTTTCTCATAGATGTGCGAGAGTTTCTCCAGATCGTCAATATTCACATTCTCATCGACCTGGTGAATCGTGGCATTGGACGGACCGAGTTCGACCACCTGGGCGCCGGTCGGGGCAATAAAACGCCCGTCCGAGGTGCCACCACTGGTGGACAACTCGGTTTCCAGGCCGGTTATGTTCCGGATAGCGCGGCTCACGGCGGACACCAGTTCACCCGGTTCGGTCAGGAATGGCTGGCCTGACAGATTCCAGTCAATCTCGTAATCCAGATCATGCCCGGCGAGGATGTCCCGAATGCGCGCTTGCAGGGAGTCGGGAGTCGATTCGGTGGAAAAACGCAGGTTGAAAGCCAGTTCCAGGTTCCCGGGAATAACATTGCCGGCGCCCGTGCCCGCGTGGATAGCGGAGGCCTGGAAGGTCGTCGGCGGGAAATGCGCATTGCCCCGGTCCCACTCGGTCATAGCGAGCTCGGCCAGTGCGGGCGCGGCGCGATGGATCGGGTTATCAGCGAGATGCGGATAGGCCACATGACCCTGCCGGCCATGCACTGTGAGCGTGCCATTCAACGAACCCCGGCGCCCGATTTTAACCATATCGCCAAGCTGCCGCCGGCTGGAGGGTTCGCCGACCAGGCACCAGTCAATAGGCTCATTACGTCCGGCCAGTTGTTCAATGACCCTGACCGTGCCGTCAACGGCGGGCCCTTCCTCGTCACTGGTAAGCAGAAAGGCGATGGAGCCGGCAATTTGCTTGTGTCCTGGCAGGAAGCGCTCGCAGGCCGTCAGCATGGCCGCGATGCTGCCTTTCATGTCGGCTGTTCCGCGACCGTAGAGTTGACCGTCTCGGATGTCCGGCTGAAACGGGTTCGATGACCACTCTTGTGACGGACCCGGAGGCACGACATCGGTGTGTCCGGCAAATACGAACAGCGGCCCGTTGGACCCATAGCGCGCCCACAGGTTGTCTACCTCTCCAAATCGCAGCGGTTCAACCTGGAAACCCAGCGACGCCAGACGGGCAGCAATCAGCGCCTGGCAACCCTGGTCATCCGGGGTCACCGACGGACGTTTAATCAGGTCACAGGCCAGTTCCAGCGTGGGCGTCATGGCAACAGGTCAGGAAAACAGCCGGGTAAACCGGTCGTTACTGAAGCCGACATGGTGCCCTTGCCCGGTATCAACGACCGGTCGCTTGATGATGGCCGGATGGGCGAGCATGATCTGTCGGGCCAGGTTGATGTCGAGGTTGTTGCGCTGTGCGTCGGGCAGTTTCCGCCATGTGGTCCCGCGCCGGTTAAGCAGTGGTTCCCAGCCGATTGCCTGTATCCAGTGGTCAAGCAGCTCCGGTGACAAGCCATCGGTGCGCAGATCATGAAAGCGGTACTGTACCTGGTGGTCATCGAGCCAGCGGCGCGCCTTTCTGACCGTGTCACAGTTGCTGATGCCGTAAAGTGTAATCATGCGGGTGGCTGCTGTGATTCAGATATCCCGCAACAGTTCATTGATGCCGACCTTGGAGCGGGTCTTCTCATCGACATGCTTGACGATAACGGCACAGTACAGGCTGTATTTGCCGTCCTTCGAGGGCAGATTGCCGGAGACGACCACCGACCCGGCCGGTACACGACCGTAGAGGACCGCGTCCGTGGTGCGGTCATAAATACGGGTGCTCTGGCCAATGTAAACACCCATGGAAATCACCGAGCCTGCTTCAACAATGACGCCTTCAACCACCTCGGAGCGTGCGCCGATGAAGCAGTTATCCTCGATGATGGTAGGGGCCGCCTGCACCGGCTCGAGTACACCCCCGATGCCGACACCGCCGGAGAGATGCACATTCTTGCCGATCTGGGCACAGGAACCGACCGTGGCCCAGGTGTCGACCATGGTGCCACTGTCGACATAGGCTCCGATGTTGACATAGCAGGGCATCAGCACGGCACCGGAGGCGATAAACGCCCCCTTGCGGGCTGTGGCCGGTGGCACTACACGGACCCCGCCTTCGCGGAACTCGCGGGAATTCATATCCGCATATTTCGAGGGGACCTTGTCGTAGTAGTTGGTGAATCCGCCCTTGATAAACTGGTTGTCTTCAATGCGGAACGAGAGCAGAACCGCCTTTTTCAGCCAGTCATTGACGATCCATTTCCCGTCCTGTTGTTCTGCGACGCGGGCGACGCCCCGATCCAGCATGTCGATCGCCTCCAGTGTGGCTTCCTTGACATGGGTTTCCACACTACGCGGGGTGATGTTGGCGCGCCGTTCGAAGGCTTCTTCTATCGTTGCCTGTATGTCACTCATGAAACGCTGCTCCCTGGGGGTTCTGAAGTTCGCATAAACCGGATAATAACTTAGCCGCTGTCAATATACGATTTAATGCGCCTGGCAGCCTCGATACAGTCTGCGTACGGGGCGACCAGCGCCATGCGTACATGGTTTTGTCCCGGGTTGATCCCGCCGGCTCTCCGGGACAGGTAACTGCCCGGCAGTACGGTGATATTTTGTTGTGCCAGCAATCCACGGGTAAACTCACAGTCATCCTCCGATGTGACCGGCCACAGGTAGAAGCCACCTGCCGGCAGTGCCACCTCGAGTACGGGGCCAAGGATGTCGATCACTGCCCGGAACTTGTCGCGGTACAGGGTACGATTGTCTATAACATGTGCCTCATCGTTCCAGGCACTGATACTTGCTGCCTGGGTAGCCGGGGGCATGGCGCAACCGTGGTAGGTTCGATACCGCAGGAAGGCACTGATCAACTGCTCATCGCCTGCCACGAAACCGGAACGCAGGCCCGGGGCATTGGAACGCTTGGACAGGCTGTGAAACACGAGGCAGCGCCGGTAGTCATTGCGGCCCAGGCTGGCTGCGGCCTGCAGCAGTCCCGGCGGGGGTGCGGCCTCGTCGAGATAGATTTCCGAGTAGCACTCGTCCGAGGCTATAATGAAATTGTGTCGATCGGCCAGGGCAATCAGTTGTTGCAACGCGGGGATATCCATGACCGCCCCGGTCGGGTTTCCGGGTGTGCAGATATAAACCAGCTGGCAGCGTGACCAGACACTCGCGGGAACGGCATTAAAGTCCGGCAGGTAACCGGTGTCAGCCGTGGTGTTCAGAAACACCGGCTCTGCACCGGCAAGCAGGGCTGCGCCCTCGTAGATCTGGTAAAACGGATTCGGCAGCAACACGACCGGACTGGTTGACCGGTCGATCATACTTTGCGCAAAGGCAAACAGGGCCTCCCGGGTCCCATTGACCGGCAATACATGACGGTCTGCATCGATATCGGCCTCCGGCAGCACGAAGCGTTGTGTCAGCCACGTCGCGATGGCTTCCCGCAATTCAGGCCGGCCACGAGTGAGCGGGTAGTTCGACAGGCCATGCAGGTGCGTGATGACTTCTTCCGTGATAAAGCCTGGGGTGGGATGTTTTGGTTCACCGATGGACAGTGAGACGGGCGCCAGCCCCGCAGGCGGTACAATGTTGGCCGTCAACTGTGCCAGGCGTTCGAACGGGTAGGGCTGCAGGCGTTCCAGGTCCGGGTTCATGCGTGGTCAGGTATTCATTGTATGATAGGTGAACAGTTACATACGCGGTATGCAAGCTTCCGTATTGATTAGCGAGCATACGGATTTACAGGTGTTTCCAGAACCCGGGAGTATACGGTAACCCGTGAATACGGCCAAACAAGCAACCCGGCTGTTACCGGTTTTCAGTCTGCTGTTTACCGCGACGCTCTGGGGGATCGTCTGGTACCCGCTGCGCCAGCTTGAGAGCCAGGGTCTGGCCGGCCTGTGGAGTGCCTTGATCAGTTTCGGGGCTGCTTTTCTGGTATGCAGCTGGATATTTGTTCACAATCGCCGGCAGTTATCAGGAAATCTCTGCAACCTGCTGTTCCTGAGTGTGGCCGCCGGCTGGACCAATGTGGCGTTTATCATGGCCGTGCTGGACGGGACCGTTGTCCGCGTACTGTTGCTGTTATACCTGTCGCCGTTCTGGGCGGTGTGCCTTGGCTGGATCATGCTGGGAGAGCGCCTCGATAGAAAATCAGTCCTGGTGTTCGGTATTGCAGTTTGCGGCGCCATCATCATGCTCTGGAACGAGCACATCGGGTTGCCCTGGCCGCGTGACGGATCAGACTGGCTGGCGGTGTCCGCGGGTTTCGGATTTGCGTTGAGTAACGTTTACGTACGCAAGCTGCAGGACGTCGGTGTCTGGCTCAAGTCTGTCAGCAGCTGGGCCGGCGTGGTACTGGTTGCCGGTGTATGGATTGTTATTGCCGGTGTCGATATACCGGGTGTCAGTACGGATACCTGCATATATGCAGTGCTGCTCGGGCTGTGCGGGTTCCTGGTGATGACGATAACGGTGCAATACGGTGTCACGCGCATGCCAATCCACCGCTCAGCCATCATCCTGCTGTTTGAACTGGTCATCGGTGCGTTGTCATCGATGTGGTTGACCGATGAGCAGGTTCTGGCGCGGGAATGGATCGGTGGTGGCATGATTGTCGTGGCGGCCTTGATCGCGGCGCGTATACACGCGGAGGAAACGCCTTGAGCCGGGTGCTGTTCATGCATCATGTGAGCTTGCTGGTCACCGATACTGCGCGTGCGCTGGACTTTTATCACGGTATTCTCGGGTTGCCGGTGAATGATTCCCGGCCGGATCTCGGTTATCCCGGCGCCTGGCTGGATGTCGGCAGGCAACAGATCCATCTGCTGGAGCTGGTGCTCCCGAATGACAACAGGCCCGGTGCAACACATGGTGGCAGCGACCGGCATTTTGCATTAATCATCGATGATCTGGATGGACTCAAGGCGCATCTCGAATCGTGTGGAATCGATTACACCGAGAGCCGGTCCGGTCGGCGTGCATTGTTCTGTCGTGACTATGACGGGAATGCCGTCGAGCTGATCGAACAGGGCAATGGCGAGTCAATGCAGGTTGGGTCAGGCGCGATAGCGCCGTAACCCGACAAACGGCCTATATGGCAAATGCTGTAGGTGTGCCGGCATCACTGTCGAGATACCGGTGCAGGGCGTCCTCCAGACAGGCGATCTGAGCAGTATCTTCCAGCGGCCGGTCATCCATGCTGGTCACCTGGAAGACATCTTCGACACGCGATCCCAGCGTGGTAATGTGCGCATTCAGTAGCCGGATTCCGCATTCGGTAAATGCCTTGCCGACCTGTGATAGCAGGCCGGGGTGATCAGCCGTTATCAGTTCCACGATGGTGCGCTCGTCATCCGGATCCAGCTTGAATTCGATGCGCGTTTTGATGGGGAAATGCCGGTACTGACGTGGCATGCGCCGTGACACGTGCCATTCGCCGGGGTCTTCACGGGTGATTTCTTTCAGCAGGGCCGTACGGATTTCCTCTGTGCGTAATGCATTATCAACCGGTTCACCGGACGCTTCGAGCACATGAAAAGTGTCCATGATGTGGCCATCCGCAGTGGTAATGATGCCGGCATCCACGATGTCGAGGCCCAGTTGCTCGAGCACGGCCGTTATCAGGGTAAACAGGTGGTCCTGGGTGCGGGTATAAATGAAGATTTCGGTGCTGCCACGCTCGGACACGGCACGCGCATCCACGATGCAGCTCATGGTCCCGGGCCTGCCGTCGAGTAATTGTGCGTGACGCGTGACCTGTTCAGCGGTATGTCGCAGGAAGTATTCGTCGTCCAGGGTTTCCCATAGCCGGTCGGGTTGCTCAACAGGTGGCACGAGGCTGGCGAGCAGCTGACGGGCCTGCTGCTGAATTTGCCGGATTTTCTCGGTGCGTTCCAGCGGGTCTTCCAGGCCGCGCTGCAGGGCGCGGCGGGTATTGTAGTAGAGTTGCTTGAGCAGTGCGTCCTTCCAGGTGTTCCAGAGTTCGTTGCTGGTGCCGCGGATATCGGCAACCGTCAGCAGGTACAGGTAATCCAGCCGCACCGGGTCCTGGACCGTCCTTGCGAAGCGGTTTACCACGGCCGGGTCACTGATGTCCTGGCGCTGGGCGGTGGATGACATCAACAGGTGTTGTTTGACCAGCCATCCAACCAGGTTGGTGTCATAATCACTCAGATCATGCCGCTTGCAGAAGTCGCGTGCCACATGGCAGCCGAGTTCGGAATGGTCGCCGCCGCGGCCCTTGGCGATATCGTGGAACAGGCCGGCCAGGTAGAGCAGTTCCGGTTTCGGGATAGTCGCCATGACCTCGTGGCACAGGGGCAACTCGTCCGCAAATTCTGCCAGCGTGAGCCGGCGCAGATTTCTCACAACGAACAGGGTGTGTTCATCGACGGTGTAGGCGTGAAACAGGTCGTATTGCATCAGGCCGGTGATTTTCCCGAATACCGGCAGATAGGCCGCGAGGATGCCATAGACATTCATGCGCCGCAGTTCGTGGGTGACGCCCTTTGGTTGACGAATGATCTCCATGAACAGGCTGCGGGCACGCAAGTCTTTCCTGAAGGCATCATCAATCAGGTGGCGGCTCTCGCGAATTGCGCGGATGGTATCTGCCCGGACCCCCTTCAGCCCCGGGTTGTGCTCAAGCAGCAGGAAAATTTCCAGCAGGGCGAACGGCGTGTTGCGGAAGACCGAGTGATCGGTTATTTCGATGAAGCCGCTGCGGACCTGAAAACGGTTATTCAGTGGAACGATTTCGACGTCATCTCCCGGTAACAGGATTTCCTCCTGAAACAGCTGCAGTAGCATCTCATTTAGCCGGCTCAACTCCATGATGGTCCGGTAATACTGTTTCATGAAGGCCTCGACACCCAGCTGATCTGCCGAGTCCCGGAACCCGAACTGTTCGGCGATGGTTCTCTGGTAATCAAACAACAGCCGGTCCTCACCACGGCCGGTCAGGGAATTCAGCGCGAAGCGAATCTCCCAGAGAAAGTTTCTGCCTTCCACCAGCGTGTGGTATTCATCGCGGGTCAGAAATCCGTGACTGACGAGTTCTTCCAGTGAGTCAGTTCCAAAATGGCGATTGGTGACCCAGGCGATCATCTGGATGTCGCGCAGACCGCCGGGCCCTTCCTTGATGTTGGGTTCCAGGTTATAGGCGGTATCGTTATATTTCAGGTGCCTTGATATCTGTTCGCGGTGTTTGGCCTCGAAGAAATCCCGGCTGTTCCAGATCGCAGCAGGGGCTACGTGATTGCGCATGCTCGAAAACAGGCCACTGTCTCCTGCCAACAATCTGGCCTCCATCAGGTTGGTGGCAACCGTGATGTCGGCGAGTGACTGATCGACACAGTCCTGGATGGTTCTGACACTGTGGCCGACCTCAAGACCGATATCCCAGAGGAATGTGAGCAGCGATCCGAGTCCGGGGTTGTAGCGGTCATCAGCGTCGTCAGGCAGCAGGGCAAGCAGATCAATATCCGAGCCCGGCATCAACTCGCTGCGGCCGTAACCGCCGACAGCAACAAACGCAGCGCTGCCGGCATGTTCCTCCATGATCTGTTGCCAGGCCCGTACCAGTAGCTGGTCAACCAGCCAGGAGCGTGCATGTATCAGGGCCGGGGCACTGATGCTGTCGTTGAATTTCTCCTTGAGAGTGGCGTGACCCTGTTCCAGAAATTCCCGGTACACCGGTAAAGGATCGGTGGTGCCTGCCAGCTGCAAGTCAAGTGAGCCGGTATCAAACCAGGATTCGTAACGATCTGCTGTGGCTTGCACTAGATAGCGTCACCCGGAAGACAGGTAAGGATTTCGTGCCCGTCTCCGGTGACCAGGATGGTGTGTTCCCACTGGGCCGACAGGCTGTGGTCCTTGGTAACCACGGTCCAGCCGTCTGGCAGGAGTTTGGTATTACGCTTGCCGGCATTCACCATGGGTTCAATGGTGAATGTCATGCCCGGCTCCAGTTTCAGGCCGGTTCCCGGTGTCCCGTAGTGCAGTACCTGGGGGTCTTCATGAAAGCCGCGCCCGATACCATGCCCGCAATATTCGCGCACAATCGAACAGTTGTTGGCTTCTGCGTGTTTCTGAATGGCGTGGCCGATGTCACCCAGTCTTATGCCGGGTTTAACCATCTCGATACCGATCCTCATACATTCACGGCTGATGCGGGCCAGCCGTTCGCTGGCAACGGACGGTTCACCGACAAAAAACATCTTGCTGGTGTCTCCGTGAAACTCGTCCTTGATGACGGTGATATCGATATTTACACTGTCGCCTTTTTTCAGGGCCTTGGCGGACGGTATGCCGTGGCATACCACGTGGTTGATGGATGTGCAGATCGATTTCGGAAAACCGCGATAGTTGAGCGGGGCCGGGATGGCGTGCTGCTCATCGACGATATAGTCGTGGCATATCCGGTCAAGTTCCCCGGTGGTGATACCCGCCCTGACATGCGGGCGTATCATGCGCAGTACTTCACCTGCCAACCGGCCGGCGGTTCTCATTTTCTCGATTTCGGCAGCGGTTTTTATAGTGACAGCCATGTAACTTCCTGATTTGGGTTATATACGTCACTGGGCAGGGCCAGTCCGGTTATTGCCGGGATTGGGAGTGTATGGTATAAAGGCCGGCTTGTTAAGCAGTCTAAACGATTGCTTTTCGTGCTGTAGAACAAATTCCGCACATGTGCCGTCACATGCAGCAGGGTGCCTGGCAGTCGGTTCAACCGGCAACCGGGTTGCTGTCATGGGGTACATGGAGGCCCAACCCGAAAACCGGAGAATTCAAATGGCTAATGTCACCATGCGCCAGATGCTTGAAGCTGGCGTGCATTTCGGTCACCAGACCCGTTACTGGAATCCAAAGATGGCCCCGTTCATCTTTGGCGAGCGCGGCAAGATTCATATCGTCAACCTCGAAAAAACCCTGCCGCTTTTCAATGATGCAATGAACTATATCAGCAGTATGGTTGCCAACGGCGGCACTATCCTGTTTGTCGGTACCAAACGCTCGGCGCAGACACCCGTTCGAGAACAGGCCGAGCGCTGCGGCATGCCTTATGTCAACCACCGCTGGCTCGGTGGCATGTTGACCAACTACAAGACGGTTCGCCAGTCAATCAATCGGCTCAAAAGCCTTGAAGGCATGGTAGAAGACGGCTCTCTGGACCGGATCAGCAAGAAGGAAGGACTGATGTTACGGCGTGAACAGGAAAAACTGGATCGCAGTCTCGGTGGCATCAAGAACATGAACGGAATTCCGGATGCCATGTTCATCGTTGACGTCGGGTATGAGAAAATTGCCGTAAACGAAGCCGTCAAGCTGGGTATTCCGGTCGTCGGGGTCGTTGATACCAATAATTCCATCCAGGGTATCGATTACGTTATCCCGGGTAATGACGACGCCATTCGTGCCATCAAACTGTATGTTGAATCGGCTGCCGACGCTGTTGAAACCGGTAAGCTGAGCGTAGCGAAGATTGCCACAGGCACGGATGACGAGTTTGTCGAACTCGACGAAAAGGGGACTACCCCGAAGAAGGCGAAGAAGACGACTGCCCGCAAGAAAACAGCCAAAAAGGTGACTGTCAAAAAGAAAACTGCAGCGCGCAAGCCGGCTGCAGAAAAAACAGCAGCTACCGATGAAGCTGCAACCGCTGAGGTCGCTGCAGCGCCTGAAGCCGCGGCATCCGGCGAGTCGACCCCGGCACCGGCGGCTGACGAGGCTGGCAAGGCCTGATAACGCAGGGGGTCGCAGACCCCGGTTAACAGTACCAGCAGAGGATAAACGATATGTCTATTACAGCAGCGCAAGTCAAGGAGCTGCGCGAGCGCACCGGCTCCGGCATGATGGAGTGCAAGAAGGCGCTGGTCGATGCCGGTGGTGATATGGACGCAGCAGCAGCTGCGTTGCGCAAAGCGGGTATGGCCAAGGCGGACAAGAAGGCCGGTCGGGTTGCTGGGGAGGGCCTGATTGCAATCGTGGTCAGCGATGACGGCAAGTCGGGGGCCATGGTCGAGGTCAACTGCGAAACGGACTTCGTCGCCAGGAAAGAGGAATTCCAGGCTTTCTCGGATGCGATTGCACGTCGCGTCCTGGCGGATAACCCGGCAGACACGGACGCCTTGCTGGCCATGCCCCTGAAAGACGGGGATGCCACTTCCATCGAGGATGCCCGCAAGGCATTGATTGCCACGATTGGTGAGAATATTGCTGTGCGACGGTTTGTACGGGTCAATGGCAAGGAACTGGTTGCCAGCTACCGGCACGGGGTACGTATCGGTGTACTTGTGGAAGTATCCGGCGGGGATGCAGCGCTGGGCAAGGATCTGTCCATGCATATTGCCGCCCATGACCCACGTCCTGTGTGCGTGTCTGAAGACCAGGTTCCCGAGGAGCTGGTTGCAAGGGAGCGTGAGATCTTTACGGCGCAGGCGCGTGAAACTGGCAAACCGGACAATATTATTGAAAAGATGATCGAGGGGCGCTTGCGCAAGTTCCTTGGTGAGATCACCCTGCAGGGGCAAGCCTTTGTCAAGGACCCTGACCAGACAGTTGGCAAGCTGTTGAATGCTGCCGGAGCTGAGGTTATCAGGTTCGAGCGTATGGAACTGGGTGAAGGTATTGAAAAGAAGAACGAGAATTTTGCGGATGAAGTTATGGCCCAGGTAAAAGGTGGCTAGGCATGTTTGATACACCGATCCGGCAGGTGCTGTGACAGACGGTTCGATGACAGGCATGGGTCTGACATCGCGCAGCCGGGTAATTATCGACGGGGCCAGTTAATGGCCCCGTTTTTTTTGCATGGCATTCAGGACAGAAAAGTAAGACAATAGTATGCGTTTAGGCGGTGGCCGATACGGCGCTGTAACTATATGAATAGTAATAGGAAAATATCATAGATGTCTTTCATGCGCATACTCCTGAAACTCAGTGGCGAAGCCCTGATGGGGACGGGCAGCCACGGTATTGATCCGGATGTTATTGCCCGGATCGCCGGCGAGATCCATGCCGTCTCTGACTCCGGGGTGCAAACCGGCGTGGTCATCGGCGCTGGTAATATCCTGCGCGGTGCCGGGCTGGCGTCAAATGGCATGGACCGCGTGACCGGTGACTACATGGGCATGCTGGCGACGGTCATCAATGCACTGGCGTTGCAGGATGCGCTCGAAAAGGCGGGGTCTGCCTGCCGGGTCATGTCGGCCTTGTTCATCAGCCAGGCCTGTGAACCGTACAGTCGGGCAGGTGCCGTCAGTCACCTGGAGCAGGGCCGCGTTGTCGTGTTCGCAGCCGGAACCGGTAACCCGTTCTTCACCACAGACTCGGCGGCCAGTTTGCGGGCCATCGAGGTCGGGGCTGATCTGATGCTGAAGGCAACCAAGGTTGACGGGGTCTATTCCGCCGACCCGGTGACCCACAGTGATGCGAGCTTGTTTGACAGGCTCACATTTGATGAAGCCCTGGAGCGCAAGCTCGGCGTTATGGACGCCACGGCCATGGTGCTGTGCAGAGAAAACAACATGCCGGTACGTGTCTTTAATATATTTGAAGCAGGCCACCTGGGCCGCATTATTGCCGGCGAAAATATCGGCACGCTGGTAGAACGGGAGATTCCGGGATGATCGATGGTATAAAAAAGGCTGCACGTGAGCGCATGGGCAAAAGTATCGAGGCACTGAAAAGTACCCTTGGCAAGGTGCGTACCGGGCGTGCACATCCCAGTCTGCTTGATCACCTGACGGTTGATTACTACGGCAGCGAAGTGCCGATCTCGCAGGTAGCCAACATTGCTGTCGAGGATGCGCGCACCCTGTCTATTACCCCCTGGGAGAAGCCAATGATCCAGGTGATCGAAAAGGCGATCATGACTTCCGACCTGGGACTGAACCCGGCAACCGCCGGTATGGTGATCCGGATTCCCATGCCGGCACTGACGGAAGAAACCCGGCGTGGCCTGGTGAAGGTGGTTCGTAACGATGCCGAGTCTTCGAAAGTGGCTGTTCGTAATATTCGCCGTGACGCGAATAACGATCTCAAGGAACTGCTCAAGGAAAAGGAAATATCGGAAGATGAGGAGCACAAGGCCCAGGATGAGATTCAGAAACTTACCGACGAGTTCGTTGGCAAGGTAGACAAGGTTGTCGAAGTAAAAGAAGCCGAGTTGATGGAGATATAGGAGTCTGATACGTACCGTGATCTGCTGCTGAACCGGGAAAGACGGTACTGAAAATCGTGAACAGTCTTCCACAACATATTGCCATTATTATGGATGGTAACGGACGCTGGGCGCGTTCCCGAATGCTGCCGCGTTATGTCGGGCATCGGGAAGGCGTCAAGGCCGTCAGGCGCATCGTCGAAACCTGCCGGAACAGGGGAATAAATGCGCTGACGCTGTTTGCTTTCAGCAGCGAAAACTGGCGGCGGCCCAGCGACGAAGTTGGCCTGTTAATGGACCTGTTCATCCGTACCCTCAGGAAGGAAGTCGATACCCTGCACCGTAACGGCATCCGGATCCGGTTCATCGGAGATCACACCGCCTTTCCCGGTGATCTGCGTGAGCTGATCGTTCAGGCGGAGGACAGGACCAGGACGAATTCGGAACTTGACCTGGTGATTGCGGCGAATTATGGCGGGCACTGGGATATCACGCAGGCCTGCCGCCGGATGGCGGCGAGCGTTGCGGCCGGTAAACTGAAACCCGAAGAGATAACCACTGACATGATCGCCGGCGAGGTTGCCCTTGCCGATCTGCCGGCGCCTGATCTGTTTATTCGCACTGGCGGCGAGCAGCGCATCAGCAATTTTCTGCTATGGCAGCTTGCCTATACAGAACTGTATTTTACCGAGATACTGTGGCCGGCTTTTAATGAACAGGCTCTGGATGAGGCCCTGGATTCCTATGCAAGCCGGCAACGCCGCTTCGGCCGGACCGGGGAGCAGGTGGAGCAACTCAAGGGTGCTTAAGGCACGGCTCATTTCGGCAGCGGTCATGGTGCCGCTGGTCGTCGTCGGAATACTGTTGTTGCCGACCCCGGTAATCGCACTGCTCATGGCACTGATTATCGGTGCCGGTTTGTGGGAGTGGAGCCGGATGGTGCCACTACAGGCAGGCATGGCGCAGTCTGCCTTCATCGGTGTCGGTCTGCTGCTGATCGCGTTGATATGGATTGTGACGCCCATCGCAATGATCGGGCCGCTGTTGCTGGCTGCCTTTCTCTGGTGGCTGTGGGTGCTGTACTGGTTGGCACACCCGGCATTCTCCGCGCGGCCGGTGCTGAAAATAATTGCCGGCTACCTGGTCACACTGCCGGCATGGGCTGCTCTGGTGGTTCTGCACGGACGCGCCGGTGATGGCCCGCTGATGACCCTGTACCTGCTGGTGGTGGTGTGGCTGGCAGACAGTGGCGCCTATTTTTCCGGACGGCGCTGGGGTAGCCGGAAACTGGCGCCGGTCATCAGTCCGGGCAAGACCTGGGAAGGGGTCTACGGCGCCATTGCTGTCAGTGCGGTATTCGCCCTTGTTGCCGGACTGCAGCACAGCCACTCTTTGGTATGGACGGCCGGGTTAGTGCTGGTATCCATCGTGGCGGTAATGTTTTCAATTGTGGGTGACTTGCTTGAGTCATTGATGAAGCGCCAGAGCGGGGTCAAGGACAGCAGCCACATTATTCCCGGACATGGCGGAATTCTGGACCGTATTGACAGCCTGACAGCCGCCGCCCCGGTATTCCTGCTGGGTCTGCAGTGGGCGCAGCTTTGAATCATCCGCTGAGCCTGTGGTGGATGTACCCGCTGGGGTATACCTGTTATGGCAGCTAAACGACCCGCCGGCATTACCATCCTGGGGGCGACCGGTTCCATCGGGGTCAATACGCTTGATGTCGTGTCGCGCGATCCGGACAGATTCCGCGTGGTCGCGCTGACGGCGCATACCGATAGTGAGGCGCTGGCTGCGCAGTGCCGGCAGTTCCAGCCACAGTATGCTGTGATGGCGGACCCGGCCGCAGCAGAACAACTGGAACAGCGTCTCAGGGAGCTGGCTCCGGATGTGCAGGTACTTGCAGGCAGCGAGGCCCTCGTTGAAGTGGCCGGTCTGCCTGAAGTCGATTATGTTATGGCCGCCATTGTAGGCGCAGCCGGCCTGTTGCCCTCGCTGGAGGCGGCCCGCAAGGGCAAGCATGTCCTGCTGGCCAACAAGGAAGCCCTGGTCATGTCGGGCGCACTGTTTATGCAGACGGTGCGCGACAATAATGCGGTACTGTTGCCTGTCGACAGTGAGCACAATGCATTGCTGCAATGTATGCCGGATGCGTATACAGCCGGCCATGCCCCGCGGGGGGTCACCAGTATTACCCTTACGGCATCCGGTGGCCCATTCCGGGAGACACCGGTCAGCAAACTGGCGTTTATCACGCCGGAGCAGGCCTGCGCCCACCCGAACTGGGAAATGGGCCGCAAGATCTCCGTGGACTCGGCCACCATGATGAACAAGGGCCTTGAAGTCATTGAAGCCGGCTGGCTGTTCGACCTGCCGGTGCAAAGCATCCGGGTGGTAGTGCATCCCCAGAGCATCCTGCATTCCATGGTGGAGTACACGGATGGTTCGGTGCTGGCGCAGCTGGGCAATCCGGACATGCGCATCCCGATCAGCCATGCGCTGGGCTGGCCGGAGCGGATCGTCTCGGGCGCCGAACCTCTGGATATCACGGCCATCGGGCAGTTGCAGTTCACTGAACCCGACCTTGAACGGTTTCCGTGTCTCGCGCTGGCTTTCGAGGCATGGCGTACCGGGGGTACGGCGCCGGCCATCCTGAATGCTGCGAACGAGTTGGCCGTCCAGGCATTCCTTGACCGGGAGCTTGCCTTTACTGAAATTTCCCGGGTCATCGCCCGTGTCCTGGAACACACGGACGTACAGGACGCCGTCTCACTCGAGACAGTACTTGCTGCGGATGCAAATGCCCGCGAGCAGGCCGGGATAATCCTCGGGGCCACCAGTAACCGGATTGCCACATGAATGGAGCTTTGCTATCCCTGGCCGCGTTTGCCTTTGCGATCGGTGTCCTGGTGACAGTCCATGAATTCGGGCATTTCTGGGTGGCCAGGAGGGTGGGTGTCAAGGTATTGCGGTTTCCATCGGTTTTGGCAAACCGCTGTGGCGGAAAACCATCGGTGCAGATCATACCGAACTGGTCATTGCCGCCATTCCGCTTGGCGGTTACGTGAAAATGCTGGATGAATGCGAGGGCGAAGTTCCCGCGGGGGAACTCGACAGGGCCTTCAACCGCAAGTCACTGGGAGCACGGTTTGCCGTCGTGCTTGCCGGACCGGTGTTCAATTTCCTGTTTGCCATTGTTGCCTACTGGGTGATGTTTGCCAGTGGCGTACCGGGCATACGGCCGGTTGTCGGCGCGGTGGCGCCATCCAGCTATGCCGCACAGGCCGGTTTCGCTGCCGGTGACGAGATTATTGCCGTTAATGGCAAACCGACGCCGAGCTGGGAGTCCGCGATACTGGCATTGCTGGATGCCGGACTGGATGAGCGGGCAGCGTTCGATGTGACCGTGCGCCATCGGTCCGGCAATGAAACCGGGCTCAGAGTCAAGCTGGATGACTCTGCGCACCTGCTGGGCAAGGGCAGCTTGCTGGATAATTTCGGTATCAGGCCCTGGCGCCCGTCCTATCCCGCGGTGATCGACCGGCTGGTTGCCGGCAGTCCCGGTGAACAAGCCGGCATGCGGGCAGGTGACCGTGTCGTCCGTGCAGGGGGGGGCGCTATCGACGGCTGGAGTGACTGGGTGGACTATGTGCGCAGTCGTCCGGGTGAGCGTATCCCGGTGACCGTTGACAGGAATGGCGTGCCGCTGGAGCTGGTGGTCATTCCGGAAGCCGTCCATGACGGTGGTGAAACCGTTGGCCGTATCGGCGCCTATGTACGGCTTCCTGAAGCCAGGCAGCATGATACAATGCGTGTCGTTGTGCGCTATGGCTTGCTGGAGGCAATCCCGGCCGCCGTTGGCAAGACCTGGGATATGTCGACCCTGACATTCCGTACTCTATGGAAGATGGTGACCGGGAAGGCCTCGGTTGAGAATCTGAGCGGGCCAATCAGTATCGCCCGGTATGCGGGCCAATCAGCCGCCATCGGACTTGCCGCGTTTCTGGGTTTCCTGGCGCTTGTCAGCATCAGCCTGGGTGTGCTGAACCTGTTGCCCGTCCCGATACTGGATGGCGGTCATCTGCTGTATTACATGATCGAATTCATTAAGGGCAGCCCGGTATCCGAAACGGTGCAGCTGATCGGTCAGCGTATCGGGTTAGTATTGCTGCTGGCATTGATGTCGCTGGCTTTTTACAACGATCTTACAAGGCTGTTTGGCTGAATTGACGGCACAGCCAGTCAATAACACTAAATGAAAACCATCATCCGGATTTTTCTTGTTTCTCTGTTGTTGACGGGAACAGCGCAGGCATTCGAGCCATTCAGGATTGCCGATATGCGTGTAGAGGGGCTGCAACGCCTGTCTGCCGGAACCGTGTTCAATTACCTGCCGTTGAAAGTTGGCGATACGATCGATACTGAAGATTCGGTCAATGCAATACGGGCCCTGTTTAAAACCGGATTCTTCAATGATGTTTACCTGGAACGCGACGGTAATTTACTGGTTATATTTGTCAAGGAACGTGCGGCCATCAGCAGCATCGAGATCAGCGGCAACAAGGATCTGGAAACCGACAAGTTGCTCGAGGGGCTCAAGGATATCGGGCTTGCCGAGGGGCGTGTGTTTGACCGTTCCCTGCTCGACAAGGTCGAGCAGGAACTCCGGCGCCAGTATTTCAGTCGAGGCAAGTATGCCGTTCAAATCAAGACTACTCTGACCCCGCTGGAAAGAAACCGGGTCGGCATTCTGATTGATATTTCGGAAGGTCAGGCGGCCCGCATCAAGCAGATCAACATCGTCGGTAACAAGCAGTATAGTGACAAGGAATTGCGCGATAATTTCAGCCTTGATACACCCTCGTTCTTTTCCTTCGTTAGCAAGAGTGATCAGTATTCAAAGCAGAAGCTTTCGGCGGACCTCGAAACCCTGCGCTCGTTCTACCTTGATCGTGGTTACCTGAACTTCAATATCACGTCAACACAGGTATCGATTACGCCTGACAAGAAAGATATTTATATCACCATCAATCTGTCAGAAGGCAAGCAGTACAAGATCCGTGAGGTAACCCTCTCGGGTGACCTGGTGGTTAAGCCGGAAGTGCTGTTTCCGCTGGTGCAGATAAACCCGGACGATATTTTTTCCCGCAAGCGGGTCACCGAGGCGGTTGACCGTATCAGCGCAAAACTCGGCGATCAGGGTTACGCATTTGCCAATGTAAACACGGTGCCCGATCTCGATGACGAGAAGCAGGAGGTTTCACTTGCTTTCTTCGTCGATCCGGGGGACAGGGTCTATGTCCGGCACATCAACGTCGAGGGTAATGTCTCTACCCGGGATGAAGTTGTGCGCAGGGAAATGCGGCAGATGGAAGGAGGCTGGTTCTCCAGCAGCAAGGTGGAACGGTCACGAACCCGTTTGCAGCGGCTGGGGTATTTCAAGGAGGTAAATGTAGAGACACCGAGTGTTCCCGGCACCACGGACCAGGTCGATGTCAATTATTCCGTAACCGAGACATCATCGGGTAATATAACAGCGGGCGCGGGTTTCTCGCAGTCGTCCGGTATATTGTTCAATGCGAGCGTGTCCCAGGACAATTTCCTCGGCAGCGGTAAACGCATCAGCTTCAATTTCAACAACAGCAAGATCAATACCGTTTACAGTTTCTCTTACCTGAATCCGTATTACACGGTTGATGGCGTGAGTCGCGGAATGGGTTTCTTTTTCAGGAAAACGGATGCAAATAACGCCAACGTTTCTGATTATTCAACGAATACCTATGGGGGAAATATCAGTTTCGGGGTTCCCATCAATGAATTCGATACTGTCAGGCTGAACAACCAGGCCGAACATCTTGAACTGGATTCAGGTAATTCTTCACCGCTGGAAGTGGACAATTTCATCAGTGACCATGGCAACACCTTCAATAGCCTGGTTTTGACCGCTGGGTGGTCGCATGATACCCGCAACAAGACCATTTTTGCCAACAAAGGTGGCCTGCAGAGTCTCGCGCTCGAAGCCACAGTGCCTGCATCGGGGCTTGAATATTACAAGGTGAACTATGATCAGAAGCGTTTCGTACGGTTGACAAAGTACCTTACCCTGTTGATGAAAGCCGAGCTGGGCTACGGTGACGGTTACGGTGATTTCGACAATTTGCCGTTTTTCAAGAACTATTTTGCCGGCGGTGTTCGCTCGGTCCGGGGTTTTCAGGACAACACGCTGGGCCCGAGGGACTCGAAAAACAACCCGATCGGCGGCGCATTCAAGATAGTAGGGGGCGCAGAGATACTGTTTCCCATCCCGTTTCTCGAGGACAGTCAATCGTTCCGAACGAGTACGTTTTTTGACGTGGGTCAGGTCTACCAGGACCCGCAGAGTTTCGAAACCTCGGATTTGCGTTATTCTGTCGGTGTTTCAGGTCTGTGGCTGTCGCCATTTAGCCCGTTGGCAGTCAGCATCGGCTACCCGTTGAATGATAAAAGCGGGGATGATGTGCAGATTTTCCAGTTTACAATTGGTACCCTGTTCTAACAGTGACTGACGAAAGTGGAGAAATATCTTGAATAGACTAGCTAGAATAAAATTATTAGCGACACTGGTTGTCGTGAGTGTTTGTTACTCCGGTGTAGTGGCTGCCGAATTGAAGATCGGGTTTGTCGATACGGCCAAACTGATGGAAGCGGCCCCCCAGGTCAAGGCCGCACAGAGCAAGATTGAGTCAGAATTTTCACCCCGTGAAAAGGAATTGTCCGATCTGCAACGCGAGATTCATACCATGGACGATCGCTTGACACGCGATGGTGCGGTAATGAGCGAGTCTGAAAGGGCAAAGCTGGAGCGTGACATCCTCGGCAAGCGCAGGGATCTCAAACGGTCACAGGAAGAGTTTCGTGATGACCTGAATATCCGGCGTAACGAAGTGCTTTCAAAGCTGCAGCGCGAAGTATTCGAAGCGGTCACTGCCTTTGCCAAGGAACAGAAATACGACCTTATACTGAGTCAGGGCGTGGTTTATTCAAGTGACAAAATCGATGTTACGGACGGAGTCCTGAAAAAACTGTCCAAATGATACCAGTTCCCGACTGGCATCGTGGCGGCGGATGCGAAGCGAGGTTGATACCCGGATGGGTCTTGTATTGGGGGAGCTGGCAAAATGCGTCGGAGGTCAGCTGCAAGGCGATCCGGAGTGTCCGATAACGGCGGTTGCGACACTGCAGGCGGCGGGTGATGGCGAGATCAGTTTTCTGGCAAACCCGCGTTACCGGAAATACCTGTCGGGCACCCGTGCTGCTGCGGTTATCCTGTCCATAGAGCATGCGAGCGAGTGTCCGACGGCGACAATTACCGTAAGCAATCCCTATGCAGCCTACGCCAGGATTGCTGCACTGTTGTATCCAGCCGCCGCGTTACGCCAGGAAGTACATGCAAATGCACAGATCGGTAATAACTGCAGAATCGATGCGACGGCATGGATAGGTCCTCATTGTATTATTGAGGATGATGTCACTATCGCTGCCGGTGTTCAGCTGCAGGGAGGCTGTTTCGTTGGCAATGGCAGCCGTATCGGTCACGCAACGACACTTGGACCACAGGTAACGGTGTGTCATTCTGTTGATATAGGCGCACGCACCGCAGTACATCCCGGGGTGGTTATCGGCAGCGACGGCTTTGGTCTTGCCAATGATGAAGGTCACTGGCTCAAGGTGCCACAGCTTGGCCGGGTGTGCATAGGGGACGACGTGGAAATCGGTGCGAACACGACTATCGACAGGGGTGCCCTCGGTGACACAATTATTGAGGATGGTGTGAAGATCGATAACCAGGTGCATGTTGCCCATAATGTGCGTATCGGCCGGCATACGGTAGTTGCCGGGTGTACCGGCATATCCGGAAGTGCGGTCATTGGCCGCCACTGCCGGATCGGTGGTGGTGTGGGTATACTTGGCCACCTGGAGATTGTCGACCACGTTACCGTGACTGCAATGTCCCTGGTGACAAAATCAATATCTGAACCCGGCATGTATTCTTCGGGAATGCCTGCACAGGAGCATGCGGTCTGGATCCGCAATGTTGGCAGCTTCAGGGGTATTGGTGAACTGGTAAGGAAATTACGGCGGCCGGGAAAACGTGCAGGCAAGGCGGAATAACCGGTCTGGATGAGCCCCGGGGTATGCGCTGGTCAGTCCGGGTAGCATTAAAACAGACGATCGGGGCAGGAAATCATGGACATAAACGAGATACTTAACCATCTGCCGCACCGCTACCCGTTTTTACTGATAGACCGGGTAGTCGAGTTCAGACAGGGTGAATCACTGACGGGCATCAAGAACGTTACCTATAACGAGCCTTTTTTCCAGGGACATTTCCCGCAGCGACCGATAATGCCGGGTGTACTGATTCTGGAAGCAATGGCGCAGGCAACCGGGTTACTGGCCTTTCGTACACTGGGAAACACGGCCGACAGGGAAACCCTCTACTATCTGGTTGGTATGAACAAGGTGCGTTTCAAACAGCCGGTAGAGCCGGGCGATCAGCTGGTGATTAGGGCAAATCTGATCAGGGAAAAACGTGGCATCTGGATGTTTGACTGCCAGACCAGGGTTGATGACAAGGTGGTCGCATCCGCAGAGATCATGTGCACTGAGAGGAACATTAACTCTTGATCAACCCGCGGGCTGTCATTGATCCAGCCGCCAGTCTGGCGGCTGACGTTGATGTCGGACCCTTTGCAGTTATTGGCCCGGATGTTGTCATCGATTCCGGTACCTGGATCGGGCCGCACGCCGTCATCAATGGCCCGTCCTGTATCGGCAGGGAAAACCGGATATACCCGTTTGCCTCGATCGGCGACGCCCCCCAGGACAAGAAATATGCGGGAGAACCGACCCGGCTGGAGCTGGGAGACCGTAATGTTATCCGCGAATTCGTCACCATCAACCGGGGGACAACGCAGGATGAAGGGGTTACCCGTATCGGCGATGACAACTGGATCATGGCATATGCCCATATCGCACATGACTGTCAGGTCGGTAACCAGGTGGTGTTCTCGAACGGCGCGTCACTCGCCGGCCATGTGTCGGTTGATGACTTCGCGATTCTCGGCGGTTTTACCCTGGTCCACCAATATTGTTCTATTGGCGCCTATGCGTTCAGTTCATTCGGCAGCGTCATCAGCAAGGATGTCCCCCCGTTTATCACGGTAACCGGCAACCCGGCGCATGAGCAGGGGCTGAATACCGAAGGCCTGAAGCGGCATGGGTTCTCCGAGGCATCCCGCACTGTATTGCGCCAGTCTTACCGTCTTCTCTACCGCTCGAACCTGTCACTGCAGGAAGCCGCTGACCGCTTGCGGGAGCTGAATGATGAAAACGGGGATGTTGCCATGCTGACAGACTTTCTTTCCAGGCAGCGGCGCGGCCTGGTCAGATAGATGTGACCGGAAACCGGTTTGATCGGGCTACAGCCCGGAGGCTGAGATGAGTATCAGGAGCCATCCACTGCATGTCGGTATCATAGCAGGCGAACCATCCGGTGATGAACTGGGCAAAGGCATTATCGAAGCTATTCGGGAACAGCTGCCGAATGCCGTATTTGAAGGCATCGGTGGATCAAGAATGACGGACAGCGGTTGCTTCAGCCTGTACCCCATGGAGCGGCTTTCAGTGATGGGTTTCACTGAGGTTATTGGCCGCCTGCCTGCCTTGCTTTCGATACGCCGGGAACTGCGCAATCACTTCCTGAAAACCCCACCCGATATCTTTATCGGGATTGATGCACCGGATTTTAATCTGCCCCTGGAACGGGTACTGAAACGGACCGGTATTCGTACGCTGCACTATGTCAGTCCGGCCGTGTGGGCCTGGCGCCGTTACCGGGTCGGGAAAATCGCACAAAGCGCCGATTGCCTGCTGACACTGTTTCCATTTGAAGAACAGCTTTACCGGAACCAGCGGTTGAAGGTTCAATGTGTCGGGCATCCGTTGGCAGACAAGTTGACGGATGTAGCGGACCCGGCAGCAGCCCGGGAATATCTCGGGCTGGAGAAGAAGCGGCCGATCGTGGCACTGCTCCCGGGTAGCCGGATCAGCGAGCTCAGGCGGCTGGCGCGACCCTACATCGAGGCGGCCGCCTGGTGTTATCAGCGTCGTCCGGATCTCAAGTTTGTCGTGCCACTCGCCAATGCTGCCTGCCGTACCCTGTTTGAAAAGAGTTTGCAGCGCAGCCGGAAACAATTGCCGATCCAGTTACTGAATGGTCAGTCCCTGGAGGCGATGGCGGCTGCTGATGCCGTGCTGGTGACATCCGGTACGGCAACCCTGGAATGCCTGCTCCTGAAACGCCCGATGGTAGTCGCTTACCGGCTCTCTCCGTTGAGTTACCGGATCACCCGATCGCTGGCCACCACGGCGTATTATTCATTGCCGAACCTGCTGGCCGGCCGGCCCGTGGTCACCGAATTGATCCAGAATGAGGTGAATGCCGAGCGTCTTGGCCGGGAAGTAATGAAGTTACTGGAGAACAAGACCTATGCAGAAGACATGTGCGCGGAATTTACGCGGATCCATGCGGCGCTGCGCCGGGATGCCAGTCATGCAGCGGCGGATACGGTGCTGGCCATGACGGGAAGGAGCGAGCATGCATCTGCCTGAGCATGTGGCCGGACTGCTGGCCGGTGTGGATGAGGCCGGCCGTGGTCCGTTGGCCGGGCCGGTTATCGCGGCCGCGGTCATTCTGGACCCGGATAATCCGATTGAGGGTCTCCGGGATTCCAAAAAACTGACGGAAAAACGCCGGGAGATCCTCTATGCGGAGATAACCGGCAAGGCAATCGCCTGGGCGACGGGGCGTGCGGATGTGGCGGAGATCGACCGGATGAATATCCTGCAAGCCACCCTGCAGGCCATGCGACGTGCGGTCGAACAACTGGTGCCGGCGGCGACCCATGTGCTGGTCGACGGTAATCAGTGTCCGCCACTTGATTGTCCGGTCGAGGCCATCGTCAAGGGCGACGACAAGGTCGCGGCAATTAGCGCGGCGTCAATCATTGCCAAGGTGACCCGTGACCGCGAGATGATCGAGATGGATGCCAGCTACCCGGGGTACGGGTTAGCAGGTCACAAGGGCTATCCGAGTTCGCGGCACCTCGAGGCACTGCAACGACTGGGGGTAACGCCGATCCACCGGCGAACCTATGCGCCGGTCAGGCGGTTGCTGGGAGAAGAATGAGCGCTGCCGGACGGGCCGGCAGGAAATCAGGCAAGTGCCGCGACGACATCGAGGCTTTTATCGTAATAGGTGACCTGGTTGCGGCCTGACTGCTTGCTCTTGTAGAGTGCAATATCCGCCTTGTCCAGGACCTCCTCTACCGCCTCAACGCAATCCGGAAAGCTGGCAATGCCAACACTGACCGTTGCCGTAATCCGGTTTCCCTGCATCTCGAACGAGGTATTGTCAATCGCTGCGCGGATGCGTTCGGCGGCAATCTGGGCATGCTCGGTGGTTGTCTTCGGCATCAGGACGACGAATTCATCACCACCGTAGCGCGCAAGTACATCCGAATGCCTGACATAGTTTTTCAGGGAGCTGGCCACAATCTTCACCAGTCGGCTCCCCGTGGTGTGGCCGTAGTGGTCATTAACCTGCTTGAGTCCGTCAACATCGATCATCAGGATCGTGTACGGAGTGTTGTAACGTGCGGCGGCTGCGATCTCTTTCTCCAGGATGGTGTTGAAGGCGCGCATGTTCAGCAGACCGGTCAGGTCGTCTGTCTGTGATATTACGGTGATCCTGGATTTTGCCGACTTGATATCGGACGCCAGCATGGATGTGACATAGGCGACCAGCAGAAACGGAGAAAATTTGGCCATCAACATCATGAATGTTTCCGGTGATATGACTTCCACCGAGTAGGTCTGGTAACCCATGTACAGATAGCAGCAGGCGATCAGCGCCACTTCGAGCAATGTCATTACCTTGCCCAGCGTGATGGCACAGGCGATGATAACCAGCAGATACAGATTCAGGAGCGGGCTTTCAACCATGCCGGTGTACCACAGGATGGTTGTAATAAAACTGATCATTACCCAGGTTTCGGTAGCCAGTTTCCAGCGTGTCTCACGGGCATGAAAATTAACATAGCGAAACACGATGACCAGACTGCTGTATCCGACCAGTGTAATGATCATGGCATTGACGTCGCTGATCGGGCGGGTCGGAATGAAAAAATACAGGATGGCAAGAATGATCAGCAGCCATTGCAGTTCCGCCATGCTGCGCGAGAACCCTTTCAATTCTTCCGCGTCGAGCGTGGAAGTCAGTTGATTCGGGACCTTTATTGTCATGTGACGTCCTGTAGCAAAGATATATCCAATGGGTCAGTCCTTTATCGGCCATGGTCACCGCTTATTTAACGGGTACAGGCGGCATTATCCGGCGTTCTGCGGGCCGGCAGGCAGATGCCGGGACGGTGGCATATGAAGCGTCGTCAAATCCGGGTATCATGCAGGTAATCCGAAGTGGTACGGAGTACGTTATATCCATAAAACAATAAGTTATGAATTACTTCTAATAAATTACTAATGATCGCCTCGCTCACAGGGATCACTTGAATCCGATCCGCTAAACGCGGAAACTTTTCCCATGCAACCCACCTTTGTTCATCTGCACGTCCACACTGAGTATTCGCTCGTCAACGGCATGGTGAGCATTCCGGCACTGGTCGGCAGGACCGTGGAACTCGGCATGCCGGCGGTCGCCGTGACCGACCAGGGCAACCTGTTTTCCATGGTGAAGTTCTACCGTGCGGCGATGCGCGCCGGGGTGAAGCCGATCGTGGGCGCTGATCTCTGGCTGGTGGATGACTCCGGTAATGACCAAATGTCCCGTATCGTCCTGTTGTGCAAACAGCATGCAGGCTATCTGAATCTGGTGCGTCTTGTTTCGCGCAGTTACACAGAAGGCCAGCAATCGGGCCGTCCCGCCATTCACAAATCCTGGCTGGAGGGGCAGACCGGTGGCCTGATTGCCCTGTCCGGCGGGCGCGCCGGCGATGTCGGTCAGGCCCTTGTTGCCGGGGAAAAGCTGCGCGCCAGGGGTTTGCTCGATGACTGGATCCGGTTGTTCCCCGGCAGCTACTATCTCGAGTTGCAGCGCACTGAACGACCGCAGGAAGAGGCGTACCTGCACGCAGCGGTCAGCCTTGCCGCCAGCGCTGATGTTCCCGTGGTCGCAACCAACGATGTGCATTTCCTGGAAGCAGGGGATTTTGAAGCGCACGAGGCACGGGTATGCATCAACGAAGGCCGCACGCTGGATGACGCGCGCCGGAGCCGCGAATTTACCGAGTTCCAGTACCTGCGTACCCCGGAAGAAATGCAGCAGTTATTCAGTGATATTCCGGAGGCTACAGCGAACAGTGTCGAGATAGCCCGTCGCTGTAACCTGGAACTGGAACTGGGGAGAAATTTCCTCCCGGACTTTCCGGTGCCACCGGACCAGACAGTGGACGATTATTTCCGGTTACTGGCGCACAAGGGCCTGGATGATCGGCTGGTCGAGATACGTGCTGCAACGGCGCCTGGCAAGGTCGATGTGCCCATCTATGCGGAACGTCTGCAAGCCGAGATCAAGGTCATTATCGAGATGGGATTTCCCGGCTACTTTCTTATCGTGGCGGATTTCATCCGCTGGGCCAGGGAGAACGGTATCCCGGTTGGTCCAGGCAGGGGTTCCGGCGCCGGTTCGCTGGTGGCTTATGCCCTGGCCATCACCGACCTTGATCCGATCCGCTATGACCTGCTGTTCGAGCGCTTCCTGAACCCGGAACGTGTGTCCATGCCGGACTTCGACGTGGATTTTTGTATGGACGGCCGTGACCGGGTGATCGATTACGTGGCCGAGCGCTACGGCCGCGACCATGTTTCCCAGATTATTACCTATGGCTCAATGGCTGCCAAGGCCGTGGTGCGCGATGTAGGCCGGGTGCTTGGTCATCCCTACGGTTTTGTTGACCGGATCGCCAAGCTGATCCCTTTCGAGATCGGCATCACGCTGCACCAGGCGCTGAACCAGGAACCGGCATTGCAGGACCTCTATGACAATGATGAGGAAGTCCGTTCGCTCATTGACCTGGCGCAATCACTCGAGGGCCTGTCGCGCAATGCCGGCAAGCATGCCGGTGGTGTCGTGATTGCCCCGTCCCGCCTGACTGATTTCACGCCGTTGTATTGTGAGCAGGGCAGTGAAACCGTGGTCAGCCAGTTCGACAAGGATGATGTCGAAGCGGTTGGCCTGGTGAAGTTTGATTTTCTCGGTCTGCGCACCCTGACGATCATCGACCGCGCCCTGCAGTCAATCAACAGTAAGCGCAAGGCGGTCGGTGACCCGGCGATCGACATCAGCACTATTCCGCTGGATGACACGCTGGCCTTTGATCTGCTGAAATCCTGTGCCACCACTGCCGTGTTCCAGCTCGAGTCCACCGGCATGAAGGACCTGATCCGCCGGCTGCGGCCGGACAGTTTCGAGGATATCATTGCCCTGGTCGCACTGTTTCGCCCGGGACCGCTGCAGTCCGGCATGGTGGATGACTTTATCAAGCGCAAGCACGGCGCACGCGTGGTGTACCCGCATCCGGACCTGGAACCGATCCTCAAGCCGACCTACGGCATTATCCTGTACCAGGAGCAGGTGATGCAGATTGCGCAGGTGCTGGCGGGTTATTCGCTGGGTGGCGCCGATCTGTTGCGCCGTGCCATGGGTAAGAAGAAACCGGAAGAGATGGCCAGGCAGCGGGCTGTCTTTCTGGAAGGGGCGCTGGCGCGGGATGTCGATGAGAATGTCGCTTCCGGCATCTTCGACCTGATGGAAAAATTCGCCGGTTACGGGTTCAACAAGAGCCACTCGGCGGCCTATGCCCTGATTTCCTACCAGACCGCCTGGCTCAAGGCACACTATCCTGCGGCGTTTATGGCCGCGGTGCTGTCGACGGACATGGACAACACCGACAAGATCGTACGCCTGGTGGCGGAATGCCGGGACATGCAACTGAACGTAGTCCCGCCGGATGTAAATACTTCGGATTACTGGTACACGGTGCAGTCCGATGACACCGTGGTCTACGGACTCGGGGCCATCAAAGGGGTGGGGCAGGCCGCGATCGACGGTATGTTGCAGGAGCGCCGGCAGCAGGGTTGCTTCGCTGATATCTATAACCTGTGCCAGCGTATTGATCATGGCAAGATGAACCGGCGGACGCTCGAGGCGCTGGTGCGTGCCGGCGCCATGGATACGATGGGAGAAACCCGGGCCACTCAGATGGCAAACCTGCCGCTGGCGTTGCAGATGGCGGCGCAGGACTCGCGCAACCGGGATACCGGGCAGGATGATTTGTTTGGCGGGACCACCGAGGTCAGTCGCGTGTGCCCGGAGCGGCCGGTCCTGCCCGAGTGGAACGAGGAACAGAAACTGCTGGGTGAAAAGGAAACCCTGGGGCTGTACCTCACCGGGCACCCCATTACGCGCTATGAGCGGGAGCTGCGCCGTATTATCAGCGGGCAACTCACCCACCTGGTCCAGTCACTGTCCGGGAACAGCGGGGTACCGGCAGGCAGTGATACGGGCGAACGTGCAGTGACCGTGGCCGGGCTGGTGATGACCCTGCGCGTACGCAAGACCCGGCGTGGTGGCAGGATTGCATTTCTCACGCTGGATGATCACACCGCACAGATGGATATCCGTATCTTCAGCGAGGTGTTCGACAAGTACCAGTCCCTGCTCGCCGAGGACAAGCTGCTGGTCATTCAGGGGACCCTGGGGCAGGACGATTACACCGGCGGTAACCAGATTACGGCACAGGAAATATATGACATAAACCAGGCGCGCGAACAGTTTGCGCGCCGGTTGGTGGTTGACGTGGAAGCAGACCGGGCCGGTAACGGTTTCGTACACACACTGGCGGATATCCTGGCCCCGTTCCGCGAAGGCAGTTGCCGTGTTTGTATCGATTACTTCGGGGACGGCGCCGAGGCACGGGTTGCGCTTGGTGATAAGTGGACGGTCCATCCGACCGACGAACTGTTGCACCGTTTACAGGAACTGGCCGGTGAGCAGCACGTCATGGTGGAATATAACTGAGCTTGACGGGCTCTTCTTTGCAGCTATCGTGTAGACTAGCACTGTTCCAAGTTAACTGAAATCAAGCCATGAACCTTAATTTCCTGGATTTCGAGCAGCCCATCGCCGAGCTGGAAGCGAAAATCGACGAGCTGCGCTATATCGGTGATGACACCAAGGTAAATATTAGTGATGAAGTGTCTACGCTGGAGGCCAAGAGCAGGGCGCTAACCCGGACGATCTTCTCGGGCCTGAGTTCCTGGCAGATTTCACAACTTGCCCGGCACCCGCAACGGCCGTACACCCTGGACTATATCGTGCGCCTGTTTACCGAGTTCCATGAGCTGCACGGTGACCGTTGCTATGCGGATGATCATGCCATTATCGGCGGAGTGGCACGCCTCGACGAGATACCTGTCATGGTCATCGGCCAGCAGAAGGGTCGCGATACCAAGGAGAAGTTGCTCCGGAATTTCGGCATGCCGCGCCCGGAGGGATATCGCAAGGCACTGCGCCTGATGCGGCTGGCAGAGCAGTTTCGGCTACCGGTATTGACATTTATCGATACCCCGGGCGCCTATCCGGGGATTGATGCGGAAGAGCGTGGTCAGAGTGAAGCCATTGCAAAAAACCTGTTCGTCATGTCCGCACTGCGGACGCCGGTGATCTGCACAGTTATCGGCGAAGGGGGTTCCGGCGGTGCGCTTGCCATCGGGGTCGGAGACCGCACCCTGATGCTGCAGTACAGCACTTACTCGGTGATCTCACCGGAAGGCTGCGCATCCATTCTCTGGAAGAGTGCCGATAAGGCCGAGGATGCGGCCGAGGCCCTGGGTATCACTTCGGAGCGCCTGCAGGAGCTGGGCCTGATCGACCGGATTGTCGAGGAGCCACTGGGTGGTGCACACCGTGATATCGATACCATGGCAACCCGACTCAAGGCGGCCCTGCAGGAAGAGCTGCAAGGATTGTCCGCTATCGCGATAGACGAACTTGTCGAGAACCGCTACCAGCGGCTGATGGCCTACGGACAATTCACCGGATCCTGACCCCGATCCCCGGCATCGAGTCATGCCATGTTTTCTCCCGATTCCCTGATTCAGCACTTGCTAACCCTGCCGGCCGTCCCCCATTACTGGGTGGCCTATAGTGGAGGCGTCGATTCCCACGTACTGTTACATGCCCTTGCGGCACGCCGTGATAGCTTGCCGGGAGAACTGGGCGCCGTGCACGTCAACCATGGCCTGCAGGTGGCGGCCACTGACTGGGCGGTTCATTGTGAGACGGTGTGTCGCGAACTGGGGGTTCCACTGGTCGGGCTGACGACCGATGGTCGTCCCGATGCCGGTGACAGCCCGGAAGCGGCGGCGCGTGCTGCCCGCTACGCGGTGCTGGAACAGTGGTTGCCTGCGGGACATGATCTGCTGACGGCACAGCACCGGGATGACCAGGCCGAGACCCTGTTGTTGCAGTTGTTACGCGGTAGCGGCGTCAGGGGTCTCGCGGCCATGCCGGAGGTGGCGGATCTCGGCGCCGGCCTGCTGCTGCGCCCACTGCTGGATGTCAGTCGGGGCGAACTGCAGACCTATGCTGATCGGCACCGGCTGCACTGGGTGGAAGATCCCAGCAATATGGATACCGGCCTGGATCGGAATTATCTGCGCCATCGCATTGTTCCGGAATTGCGCCGGCGCTGGCCCGCTGCTGCGAACACGCTGGCGCGCAGCGCACAACACTGCGCCGCGGCGGCCCGCATCCTGGACCAGGTGGCGGCGGATGACCTGGCCATTTTGCAAGGACCGGCCGCTGATACCCTGATGCTGGACGGTTTGCGGGGTCTGTCCCTGGAACGGCAGCGCAATGCCCTGCGTTACTGGCTACGCGAACGTTGCGGGGTAGTGCCATCGACAGCCGTCCTGACGCGCATCCTGCATGACATCGCGGCAAGCCGCCCGGATGCCAGTCCCTGTGTGCGCTGGGGCGGATTTGAAGTCCGGCGTTACCGGGGCCGGCTGTACCTGTTGCGGCAGGCAGCTGTGAGCAGGCCCGGCCTGCGACTGGCATGGTCGATGCGGGGGAGCCTGGAGCTGCCGGATGCCGGGGGTACCTTGCGCGCGAGCCGTGTAGCCGGGCAGGGCGTGCGGGTGACCGCTGTTGCAGGGCCGGTTGCCGTGGCGTTTCGGCAGGGGGGCGAGCGTTGCCGGCCGGCCGGTCGCCGGCAGCATCATTCCCTGAAAAAGCTGTTCCAGGAGCAGGGCGTCCCACCCTGGGAGCGTCCGCGCGTTCCGCTGGTCTACATCGGCGAGGAACTGGCCGCAGTCGCTGGATTCTGGGTCTGTGAACCGTTCAGCGCCGCACCGGGAGAGCCCGGCTTTTCTATCGAATGGAGTGGACGTCCGGCAACTGCGCAATAATTGTATTGGTTCTTCCCTCCCTGATCGAGTGGGCCAACATGCGGAGCAAGGTTACCCGGGGGCCAGGGAGCCTTCTCAAGACACGCTGCAAGTACATCCCTGTAAGCTCATGGCCGCATCCCTGCGGCCAACGGTCTTGAGAAGGCTCCCTGGCCCCCGGGTAACCGTTGAGATGGTCGGCAATCCGCTGTCCCGGGACAGCGGATTCACGCTGGATATGGGCAACCCACTCGATCAGGGGGGGGGAAGAACTCCTACAACAAGACCGGGTAAAACACGGTGAAATAATTGAGGTAAGCGCCCGGTTCTGGTAACGTGTAAACCCGTCTTGCGGCATTCCGTGCCGCCCCCTGAATTCCGGTTCTCGATGACTCGATTTATCTTTATCACCGGTGGTGTGGTTTCATCCCTTGGCAAGGGGATCGCGTCCGCTTCGCTGGCGACATTGCTGGAATCGCGGGGCCTGAAAGTCACGCTGCTCAAGCTTGACCCCTATATCAACGTCGACCCCGGCACCATGAGCCCGTTCCAGCACGGCGAGGTGTTCGTGACGGAGGACGGTGCCGAGACCGACCTCGACCTTGGCCACTATGAGCGCTTCGTGCGCACGACCATGGGGAAGCACAACAACTTCACTACCGGCCAGATCTACGAGAACGTCATCCGCAAGGAACGTCGCGGCGATTACCTCGGTGCTACTGTGCAGGTCATTCCTCATATTACCGATGAAATCAAGCACAGTATCCACCTCGGAGCGGGGGATGCGGACATCGCCATGGTCGAGATCGGCGGCACCGTGGGTGACATCGAGTCCCTGCCGTTTATGGAAGCCATTCGCCAGATGGGGGTTGAACTGGGGCGTGAGCGGACCCTGTTCATGCACCTGACCCTGGTGCCCTACATTGCGGCCTCCGGTGAAATCAAGACCAAGCCGACCCAGCATTCGGTGAAAGAGTTGCGCTCTATCGGGATCCAGCCGGACATCCTGTTGCTCCGTGCTGACCGGTCACTGCCACCGGCCGAGCGTCGCAAGGTGGCCTTGTTTACCAACGTTGAAGAACGCGCAGTGATTTCTGCCGTTGATGTCGACAGCATCTACAAGATCCCGCTGCTGCTGCATGAACAGCAGCTCGACGATATCGTCGTCGAGAAAATGAACATCGATGCCGACCCGGCAAACCTGTCCGAGTGGGAACAGGTCAACCGGGATCGGGAAGCGCGCGAGAGCGAGGTAAACATCGTCATGGTTGGCAAGTATGTGGACCTGACCGAGTCCTACAAATCCCTGTCCGAGGCCCTGATCCATGCAGGCATTCATACGCGTACCAGGGTCAGGATCCGCTACGTGGATTCCGAAAACATCGAGACAGAAGGCGCGGGGATCCTGGAGGGGGCCGACGGTATCCTGGTGCCGGGCGGGTTTGGCGAACGTGGCGTCGAAGGCAAGATAGCTGCGGCGCAGTTTGCCCGCGAGCGCGGTATACCTTACCTGGGCATCTGTCTCGGCATGCAGGTGGCCGTGATCGAATTTGCACGGCATGTGGCCGGGCTGGATGGAGCACACTCGACCGAGTTCGAGCCGCAGACCAGACACCCGGTGATTGCCCTTATCACCGAATGGAGTACCGGGGACGGCAGCACCGAACAGCGTACGGAGGATTCCGATCTGGGTGGCACCATGCGCCTCGGCGGTTACCCGTGCCGGCTGACAGCCGGCAGTCTCGCCCGTGAACTGTACGGGAAGGACACGATTGTCGAGCGCCACCGTCACCGCTATGAATTCAACAACCAGTATCGCGATCTTCTGGCTGACAGGGGCCTGCTGCTGTCCGGTGTGTCCGTGGACGGCAAGCTGGTCGAGGTGGTCGAGATCGCGGACCATCCGTGGTTTCTTGGTTGCCAGTTTCACCCGGAGTTTACTTCGACACCGCGTGACGGCCATCCCCTGTTTACCGGCTACATCCAGGCGGCACATGCCTATCATCGCGGTGACCTGGAATCAACAGCCGCTGTTGCGGCACACGCTGACGCCTGAGTCTGCGTATCATTCACCATCCCGGGAGTTAACAGTTAATGGAATTGTGTGGATTCGAGGTGGGACTGGACCAGCCTTTTTTTCTGATTGCAGGTCCTTGTGTTATCGAAAGCGAAGCCCTGGCCCTGGAAACTGCCGGGCAGCTGAAAGAGATTACCGCGGCACTGGCTATTCCGTTTGTCTACAAGTCTTCATTTGACAAGGCCAACCGCTCTTCACATAAAAGTTTTCGCGGGCCGGGCATCGAAGACGGTCTGCGGATCCTGCAGAAGGTCAAGGACCAGATCGGTGTGCCGGTGTTGACCGATGTGCATGAGGACACGCCGCTCGACGAAGTGGCTGCGGTCGTCGATGTGTTGCAAACGCCGGCATTTCTCTGTCGCCAGACCAACTTTATCCAGAATGTGGCGGCGCAGGGCAAACCGGTCAATATCAAGAAGGGCCAGTTCCTGTCGCCCTGGGATATGAAGAACGTTTCCGACAAGGCACTCGCCGGCGGCAACCGGCAGATCATGGTGTGCGAGCGTGGCGCGTCCTTCGGTTACAATAACCTGGTGTCCGACATGCGCTCACTGGCGGTGATGCGCGAGTGCGCTGTGCCGGTGGTGTTCGATGCGACCCATTCCGTGCAACTGCCTGGCGGGCAGGGGGCGAGTTCCGGCGGGCAGCGCGAGTTCGTTCCGGTGCTGGCGCGCGCTGCCATGGCTGTCGGGGTGTCCGGCGTGTTCATGGAGACCCACCCGGACCCGGCCAAGGCACTGAGTGACGGTCCGAATGCATGGCCGTTGCAACGCATGACAGAATTACTCGGCATCATGAAACAGATTGATACCACCGTAAAGGCGCAGTCCTTCCCGGAAAGCGATCTGATGTGAGTGGCTGGTCCGGCCTGGCCAGACTTCTGAAGTTTTCGAAGAACTAACCTCAACTGTCTATATAATGGAGAAAAAATGTCAGGCATATCTGGTGTAGCCGGGCGCGAGGTGCTGGACTCGCGCGGTAACCCGACCGTCGAGGCGGAGGTCATTCTGGAATCGGGTGCCGTGGGTCGGGCGATTGTACCGTCCGGTGCATCAACCGGCTCCCGGGAAGCCGTGGAGCTGCGCGATGGCGATGCAGGGCGCTATGGCGGCAAGGGTACCTTGAAGGCCGTCGGGCATATCAACGGCGAGATTCGTGCAGCACTCGCCGGCAAGAATGCCTACGACCAGGCTGGCATCGATAAGACACTCATCAAGCTGGACGGGACCGATAACAAGAGACGGCTCGGCGCCAATGCCATGCTGGCGGCATCTCTCGCCACCGCACATGCTGTCGCTTGCGAGTCCGGCTGTGGCCTGTATCGGTTGCTGGGGGACACGGCGGCCATGCAAATGCCGGTACCGATGATGAATATTATCAACGGTGGCGCACACGCCAATAACAGCGTCGACTTGCAGGAGTTTATGATCATGCCGGTGGGTGCAGACAACGTGCATGAGGCAGTGCGTTTTGGGGCCGAGGTGTTTCACGCATTGAAATCGGTCCTCAGCGTGCGTGGTCTGAATACGGCGGTGGGTGACGAGGGTGGTTTTGCCCCCGACCTGCCATCCAATGAAGCGGCCATCGAGGTCATCCTGGAAGCTATCGAAGCGGCAGGCTTTACTGTCGGCAAGGACATCTATCTGGCGCTTGATGCCGCTAGCTCCGAGTTCTACCAGGACGGGCGTTATGTGCTGGCTTCCGAAGGCCGGGAATTTGATGCGGCCGGGTTCGTGGATTATCTCGCTGCGTGGGTCGACCAGTATCCCATCCTCTCGATCGAGGACGGCCTGGATGAAGGCGACTGGGATGGCTGGAAGATCCTGACGGACAAGCTCGGAAACCGTGTGCAGCTGGTGGGTGACGACCTGTTTGTCACCAATACCCGCATCCTGCAGGAAGGTATCGACAAGCACATCGCCAATTCCATTCTCATCAAGCCGAACCAGATCGGCACCCTGACCGAGACGCTGGCGGCGATCGACATGGCCACAGCGTCCGGTTACAGCTCGGTGGTATCGCACCGTTCGGGCGAGACCGAGGATGTCACCATTGCCGATATTGCCGTGGCGACCGCGGCCACGCAGATCAAGACCGGCTCACTGTCGCGCTCTGACCGGGTGGCCAAGTATAACCGGCTGATGCGCATCGAGTCCGAGCTTGGTGATACTGCGGCCTATGCCGGGGCCGCCGCCTTCAAGCAGTTTATCGGCGGTTGATGAGCACGTGCGCTGATTGCCGGATACCCTTGTGAACAAGCTGGTCATCTTTCTGGTTGTATTGCTGCTGATACTGCAATACCAGCTCTGGGCCGGTGACGGGGGGTTGCTGGATGTCTGGGACCTGCATCAGGAAGTCGCAGCGCTGAAGCAGGAAAATGAACGCCTGCAAGAACGCAATGCTGCACTCGATGCCGAGGTGCTGGACCTCAAGCAGGGGCTTGATGCGATAGAAGAGCATGCGCGTGAAGACCTTGGCATGGTCAAGAAAGGTGAAACGTTTTACCAGATTGTTGAATAGCCCCTTACTTGCGTACTTAATTGCATGTTCATTTCGGGGCATACGGCGTACTCTGCATCAGGTCAATAAATAAATCTGGGCTTCCATGACAGTCATACTGGATCATTGCTGTCCCGTTACCTTGCATTGAAATCCGCTAATGTCAACGCTACAAAGCCTGTTACGATGATCATGGAATGCGGGACATGAAAAATCACTCATCAAAGAAGCAGAAAATTCCTTCTCCGCCCGGGAGGAGGCCAGGATGAGGGGATATATAATCAAGCAGTTGCCCTGTGTTATCCCCTCTCCCCAACCCTCTCCCGGAGGGAAAGGGCGTTAACGGGACAGCAGTGATACCGGATACTGAATTTGCCAGCCACTGAATACATACCTCGTTACTGGGCCATCATTCCGGCTGCCGGCCGCGGTAACCGCATGGCCGCCGATATCCCCAAGCAATACCTGCCGCTGCACGGGCAGACCGTGATCGAGCATGCGCTGGATGTGCTGTTTGCCTGTGAACGCATCAACGGGATTGTGCTGGCACTGTCGCCGGATGACGATCATTGGCCGGCGCTGGAAACCCTCTATGCCGGCCACATACTGGTGCGTGTTGACGGCGGCCGGGAGCGCTGTCACTCGGTGCTGAATGCACTGTCACAGTTGGCGGAGCAGGCAGACACTGCAGACTGGGTGCTGGTGCATGACGCGGCGCGCCCCTGCCTGCGTACCACCGATGTAGATGCCCTGATTGATGCACTGGCCCCGGAGTCCGACGGGGGGCTGCTCGGCGTGCCGGTTTCCGATACCATGAAGCGCACGCAAGCGGACGGTTCAATCACGGAAACAGTCAGCCGTAAGCATCTCTGGCATGCCCAGACACCGCAGCTGTTCCGGCTTGGTCAGTTGCGTGAAACCCTGGAGCAGACGATTGCCCGGGACCTGCTGGTGACTGACGAGGCCGCGGCGATGGAACAGGCCGGTTATCACCCGCAGTTGGTGCACGGGCACGCGGACAACATCAAGATCACCGTACCGGAAGACCTGGTGCTGGCGGAATTTTATCTGGGGCAACGCAAACCATCATGAGAATCGGGCAGGGTATCGATGTACACGCCTTCCGGGACGGCGGCAAGCTGGTGCTGGGCGGCGTGGTGATTCCGCACGAGCAGGGGCTGGAGGCGCACTCGGATGGTGACGTCGTCCTGCATGCGCTCTGCGATGCCTTGCTGGGCGCTGCCGGGCTTGGCGATATCGGCCGGTATTTCCCGCCCGATGATGCCGCTTTTGAGAATATTGACAGCCGGGTTTTGCTGCGCAAAGTTGTTGAGCTGGTCACTGGCGCCGACCTGCGCATCGCCAACGCTGATATCACGGTGGTGGCGCAGGTACCCCGGCTGGCGCCATACGTCGATGCCATGTGCGGGACTATCGGCGCTGACCTGCAGCTTGACAGGTCACGGGTCAACATCAAGGCGACCACCACCGAATACATGGGGTTCACTGGTCGTGGCGAGGGCATTGCCGCCTTTGCCGTGGTTTTGCTGGAAGACTGAACCGTTCTGCACACCCTCGACAGCGCTATACACGGTCATGCCTTCGCCTGGGGTGGTCCCTCCGTCAGCGGCTGGCTGCGCCGCCGGCCGGAAGATTTCCAGGTCATCGAACTACCACTGGTGGAGCCCTCGGGTACGGGTGAGCATGCATGGTTGCTGGTGCGCAAATGTATGGAAAACACCGAGACGGTAGCGCGGCGGCTGGCGCGTATCGCCGGGGTGGCGCCGCGCCAGGTCAGTTACGCCGGTATGAAGGACCGTCACGCGGTGACCGAGCAATGGTTTTCGGTACACTTGCCGGGCCAGCCGGACCCGGACTGGAATACCATTAACTCCGAGACCCTGACCCTCATCCGACAGGCTCGTCACCAGCGCAAGTTACGGCGCGGTGCCCTGACAGGAAACGCCTTCCGGATTCGCGTGCGCGAGATCTCGGATGACAAGACATTGCTGAAAGAACAGCTGCAACGGGTCACAGCGGAGGGGGTGCCGAATTACTTTGGTGAGCAACGCTTTGGGCACGATGCCGGTAACCTGCGCATCGCTGACCAGCTGTTTGCCGGCACAGCTGGCAAACTGTCACGACACCAGCGCGGACTGGAGCTGTCGGCAGTCCGCTCATATGTGTTCAATCAGGTGTTGGCGCAGCGCGTCAACGACAAAACCTGGAACCGGGCCATCCCGGGTGAGGCCCTGCAACTGGCCGGCAGTCACAGTTTTTTTGTGGCAGATGCGGTGGACCCGGAACTGGAACTACGTGTCCGGGTGATGGATGTGCACCCGACCGGGCCGTTGGTCGGGGCGGGGGATGTGCCGGTCAGCGGTGAGGTGCAAAGACTGGAAGCGGTGTGTCTTGCCGAGCAGCCGACGTGGTGTACCGGTCTGGCAAAGGCCGGACTACGCCAGGAACGCCGTGCATTGCGGCTGCCGGTTGAAGAACTGGCCTGGTCGTGGCCGCAGCCGGACTGCCTCGAACTGACCTTCAACCTGCCCGCCGGTACCTATGCCACCAGCGTGTTGCGCGAACTGGTGCGGGAAGTGGAATAGAGAATAGTCGCAGGTACGGGTTAGCTATTCGTTGGAGTGTTTCGAACGCAACAGCACATTAATTGCCCCGGTACCCCCACGATCCCGGGGGGTTGAGCAGAATGCGAGTACCTCGTGGTGCTGGCGCAGCCAGTGGTTGATGCGGTTTTTCAGGACTGGTGCTGCTTCCCGCGAGCCATAGCCTTTGCCGTGGATGATGCGCACGCCACGAATGTGCTGGTCGCTGCAGTGTGCCAGGAATCGGGCGACTTCGGTTTCCGCGACCTGGGTGGTCATGCCGTGCATGTCGAGTTCGGCTTCGACCCGCAATTGTCCGCGGCGCAGGCGCTGCAGCTGGCGTTGCTGCAATCCCGGACGTGCAAAGAACAGGGGCGCCTCTGCGCTGATATCCTGTGACGGGTTCGTGGAGAAACCGGTAAGCGCTGTGTGGGTTTCAACTGCCGGATTGTTGCGTGGCCGCGTTGAGCGGCGTTTGACCGGCGGGGTGACCGTGTCGCTGGTGACCTTGCGAACCGAGCCAATACTGCGGCGAAACAGGTCGATGTCGTCCGCAGAGGGTTTCTTGGGCCGGTTCATGGGGTCGATTGTGCCGGTAGCCGGCGCCTGGTGGTCAGGATGACCCAAGCTAACCAGTTTCAAGCGATCATGCAAGCGACCGGGTTGCCGGATTTCTTTGTGTTGACACATCCCTTTATATTACGATGCTCATCCTGTTTAGGGGCGTGGCTGGATAGATGCACATACTGATAAGCAATGATGATGGTTACCAGGCTCCGGGTATTCGTGTGTTGGCCGATACCCTGGCCGCGATCGCGACGGTGACCGTGGTGGCGCCGGACCGGGATCGCAGTGGCGCCAGCAATTCACTCACTCTCGACAGCCCGATCCGTGCGCGTGAACTGGAAGACGGAGTGACCTGCGTGGACGGTACCCCCACCGATTGCGTGCATCTGGCCATTACCGGCCTGCTGGGCGAGGAACCGGACATGGTTGTTGCCGGGATCAATGCCGGCGCCAACCTCGGGGATGACGTTCTGTACTCGGGCACCGTGGCAGCGGCCATGGAGGGGCGGTTTCTTGGTCTGCCCGCGATTGCCGTGTCACTGGCAGGCGACCGGCCGACGCATTACGATACAGCGGCACAGGTGACGCTCGACCTGGTGAAAAGGCTGCTGTCAGGTACCTTGCAGGCTGATACAATTCTCAACGTCAACGTGCCGGACATTCCGCTGGGCGATGTGATCGGCATGCAGGCCACGCGGCTTGGTCACCGGCACAAGTCCGAGGCGGTGATCCGTATGGATGATCCCCGGGGGCGGCCGGTGTACTGGGTCGGTCCGGCAGGCTCCGATTAGGATGCCGGTCCCGGCACGGATTTTCATGCCGTGCGTGCCGGGTATGTCTCGGTAACCCCGGTGGACGTGGACCTGACGCGCTACGAGGCACTGGAAAGTGTCGGCAGCTGGCTGGAAGAATAACGGCAAATTTATTCCCGGTTTTCACATTGTAGCGGCATGTCGTGTGGCCATAAGGCGACTGTTGTTTAAACCTGTATGGAGTCGGATTTGAATACGCTGGTAAACGGTATCGGTATGACCTCGCAGCGCACCCGCGACCGGTTGGTGGCACGCCTGCGCGAAGAAGGTATTCGTAATCCGGTCGTGCTGGACGTGATCCGCAATACCCCCCGGCACCTGTTCGTGGACGAGGCGCTGGCGAGCCGTGCCTACGAGGACACGGCATTGCCGATCGGTTACAACCAGACCATCTCGCAACCCTATATTGTTGCTGCCATGACGCAGCTGATTATTGCGAACCAGCCGCAGAAAGTACTGGAAGTAGGGACCGGTTCCGGTTACCAGGCCGCGGTGCTGGCGGCGCTGGTGCCAAAGGTTTACACGGTGGAGCGTATCCAGCCGTTGGCAGTGATGGCCCGACAGCGCTTCCGCCAGATGGGCCTGCGTAATATCCGTGCCTCGCACAGTGACGGCAGCGTTGGCCTGCCGGAGTTTGCGCCCTATGATGCCATCATCGTGACTGCGGCCTCCGAGACCATTCCGGAGGCCCTGCTGGAGCAGCTTGCTGATTCCGGCCGCCTGGTGATTCCCGTCGGCGGACGTGACCGCCAGACACTGTCGCTGATTACCCGCCACGGCGAGGAATTCAAGCGTCAGGATCTGGATCCGGTGGTCTTTGTTCCCCTGTTGAGCGGGCAGGCCTGATGGCCGTTTTTACCCCGCTGTATGACTGGTGTCTGGGGCTTGCACGCCACCGCTATGCAAGCCGCTACCTGGCCGGACTGAGTTTTGCAGAATCCTCGTTCTTCCCGATCCCCCCGGATGTCATGTTGGCGCCGATGAGCATGGCCAGACCGGAGCGTGCCATGTTCTTTGCCATTATCACGACACTGGCCTCGGTCATCGGCGGCCTGTTCGGTTACCTGATCGGCCATTTTGCCTTCGACCTCGTTGAACCCTGGCTTCACGAGCTGGGTTACTGGGAGAAATACCTGCAGGTACGTGGCTGGTTTGATGTCTGGGGCTTCTGGGCCATCCTGGTTGCCGGTTTCTCCCCGATTCCCTACAAGGTGTTTACCATCGCTGCCGGGACGTTGTCGATGAGCCTGCCGCTGTTCATTGCCGGGTCGTTCATCGGCCGGGGCGGGCGTTTCTTCCTGGTGGCGGGTCTGCTGGCCAGGGGTGGTCCGCGCATGGAGGCTGCGTTGCGGACCTATGTTGAACGGATTGGATGGGCGCTGGTTATTCTGGCTATCATCGCCTATTTCTACCTGCGGCACGCCGGATAGTTCGATATGCGCGCCGTTTTCGTCTGCCTGTTGGTCGCGCTGCAGACCGCCTGCAGCTCCACACCGGTGAATGCGCCGGTCGGATCACGCGGGTACGAGCCGTCGGCACGACCACCGGTACCACCAGCGGCACACGTGCATACGGCGCCTGCCAGTAAACCCCGGATACCCGTCGGTACACCCACCCCGGTAATCCGCGGCACAGGGAACGACTACGTCGTGCAGCGGGGTGATACCCTGTATTCGATTGCCTGGCAGCACGGATTGAACGCCAGACAACTTGCCGATACCAATGCTATCCGCGCGCCCTACACGATCTATACCGGGCAACGCCTGCGGGTTCGCCCGGGGAGCAAACCGGCGGAAACAAAACCATTGCAGCGACCGAAACCGGCTGTACAGAAGGCGGCCCGCTCTGCACCGCCACCGGCCGGCAAGCCGGTGGCTGCAAAACCGGTTCCGAAGCTGCCGTCTGTGGTCAAGCACTGGGTCTGGCCGACGAAAGGGCGCCTGACAAGCCGCTATCACCCGAATGCACCAGGAAAAAAGGGCATTGATATAGCAGGCAAAAAAGGTCAGCCGGTAATGGCGGCGGCAAGCGGGAAGGTGGTTTATTCCGGCAGTGGACTTGTGGGTTACGGGCGACTTATCATTATAAAACACAATGAAACGCTGTTGAGCGCCTACGGACACAACAGCCAATTGCTGGTGTCGGAAGGTGAGTACGTCAAGGCAGGACAGGTAATCGCCAGCATGGGCAGTAGCGGGACGGACCGCACCCAGTTGTACTTTGAAATACGCAAGAACGGGAAACCGGTGGACCCGCTGCGTTATCTGCCCAGGGGATAGTCGTGATGACCGCTTTGCGGCGTGACCGCAAGGTGCCTGACGGGAAGTGACAATAACAATAGCAGGATGGCCAATGGCAGATCGGCACAAGGCATCTGAACATGGACGGGGTCACGGAGGCAAGGCCTCTGCTCCCCGGCACGCTGAACCGGAAACGTCCACAGGGCGGTCCGGAGAGGGCAGTGCGGCACAGACTCCCCGGCCCGGCCAGATCCGTAATTCCTCTCCCTCCCGCTCCTCCGAAGCCCATGATCCCACCCGTTTGTATCTCAGCGAGATCGGCGCCTCCCCGTTACTGACGGCCGCGGAGGAGGTGCATTATTCGCGCCTGGCACAAAAGGGCGACGAGGCTGCGCGCAAGCACATGATCGAAAGCAACCTGCGGCTGGTTGTCAAGATCGCGCGGCGCTACATGAACCGCGGGCTCGCATTTCTCGATCTGATCGAGGAGGGCAATCTCGGCCTGATCCGCGCCGTCGAAAAGTTCGATCCCGAGCGCGGTTTCCGGTTTTCCACCTATGCCACCTGGTGGATTCGGCAGACCATCGAGCGCGCCATTATGAACCAGACGCGTACCATTCGCCTGCCGATCCACATCGTCAAGGAAATCAATGTCTACCTGCGCGCCGCGCGCGGGCTGGCGCAGAAACTCGACCATGAACCGAGTGCCGAGGAAATTGCGGCGTTGCTCGACAAGCCGATCGAGGATGTCGAGCGTATGCTCGGGCTGAACGAACGCATTGCCTCGACGGATACCAGTATCATGGCGGATTCCGGCAAGACCCTGCTGGACACCATCCCCGACAACAACATGCCGGACCCGGCCGAATCACTGCAGGACGATGACGTCCATACCAGTATCGATGAGTGGCTCGGCCAGCTGAACGACAAACAGCGCGAAGTGGTGGAGCGCCGCTTCGGATTGCACGGCCACGCGGTATCCACGCTGGAAGAAGTCGGCCGGGAGATCGGCGTGACCCGTGAACGTGTTCGCCAGATCCAGATGGATGCCCTGAAGCGCCTCAAGAAGATTCTCGAGGCCGAGGGGTTCTCGATCGATGCGTTGCTGAAATAGGCCGTTGTAAAAAACCATTATTGCAGACGCATTCCTGCGTTCACTGCTGCTTTTCCTACCATTCGGCCAGCACTCTTCTGCGCCCTGATCGGGGAAAGTTTTCGCCTGGCATTTGCTATTGTTGGACATGAAAATCAAGCGCCAGAATACAAATAAAGCGTCTCTGCTCCTTCCGGGGTCAGGAGGGTGTTGTAAAAGCAATGCAGGGTGCGCCGTGCGCACCATTCTAAACAGGCTCTTCCCCTGATCGAGGGGGCCAGCCTGCGGAGCAAGGTTACTCGGGAGCCAGGGTGGTTTCTCAAGACCGTTGGCCGCAGGGATGCGGCCAGCGAGCGTACAGGGAGGTATTTACAACGGGTCTTGAGAAACCACCCTGGCTCCCGAGTAACTGCCGGGGCAGCGGATTCAT
>Ga0114931_10000222_pt1 | contig 65859 bp, 68 predicted proteins | sample 2SBtaG_FD_89579 | JGI IMG/M metagenome (GOLD analysis project Ga0114931, IMG submission 89579) | Deep subsurface microbial communities from Kolumbo volcano to uncover new lineages of life (NeLLi) - 2SBTROV14_V59a metaG | ecosystem: Environmental > Aquatic > Marine > Volcanic | place: Kolumbo... | reverse complement strand
TTCGAGGCGGCGCTCTTCACCCTATTCGTCGCCACCTGGTACACACTCATCACGTACAAGGAGCCGCTCCACCGGTACGGGTTCGGGATCCTCCAGCCCAGCCTCCCCGCGGCGGCTCGGCAAGCGAGCTTCACCGAGTTCACGCTCCTCGGCGCGCTCTACGCGCTCGGCGTCGTGCCGCTGGCTCTGGGTAGCTTCGCGCTCTACCACGCCGCGTTCGAGCAGCGGACACGGAAGGTCTTCCTCGTCGGCAGCTTCTCCCTCGTCGTCCTCATCCTCTCCTTCTTCCAGCTCATCCCGTTGCGGTTAGGGCTGCTCTTCCTCAGCCTCTCGTTCATCGCGCTCGCAGCGTCCGGGCTGCACGCGATCTCCTCCTATCTCCGCAAGACGCGCTTCCCCGCGCTCACCGGCTGGGTGGTCGGCTCGTTCCTCGTCCTCTTCGTCCTGAGCGGGCTGCTGCCCGCGCTCGCCGCCGGCGTCTACCCGCAGTCGAGCCCGACGTCCGACGAGATCGCCGCCCTGCGCTGGATCCGGCACAACACCACGGATGATGCGGTCGTCCTCGCCGCGCCGCGGAGCGGCTTCCTCATCAACTACGAGGCCCGTCGGAAGTACGTCGCGGACACCGACTACCTCCTCGTCCCTAACCTGGCCCGGATCCTGAGTGACATCGACCTGATCTACACGACCCCGAGCACGGTCGCGGCGGTCGAACGGCTCGCGCGCTTCAAGGTGACCCACATCCTCGTTGGTCCCCGCGAGCACACGCGCTACGCAGACTTCGGCGCCCTCATGACGAGCGAGTGCTTCCCGCGGCTCTACAGCCTCCCCCGCGTGGAGGTGCTCGGCGTCAACTGCACCCTGGAGTCGGCCCGGTGAAGCTCCGATGGCTCGATGAGCAGCCGCTCGTCGCCCTCCTCGCCGCGGTCCTCCTCTTCGCGCCGCTCTTCTTTCGGGTCGCGGCCGGCGACCCCCTCGTGCCGGGGAGCCACGTTGCAGGTCTCTACCAGTTCCTGGTCGCGCCGCTCGGCGACGGCGCCCTCCTCGCCAGCGTCCTCCTCGGCGTCCTCTCCGCGCTCCTCTTTGCCCGGCTCGTCCGCCGCCTGAAAGCCGAGGAACGACGCCTCGCGGTCCTTCTCTTCCTCTTCAACCCGATGACGCTCGGCATCTTCACGACGCTCGGCCCGTACACCGTCGCGATCCCACTGGCGCTCGCCGCCCTCCTCTTTCGCGGTACGTGGCCCTCGTCCGTGCTCCTTGTCCTCACGGCCCTGTTCAGCCCGGTGCTCGGCCTCCTCCTCTTCGGCGGGCTGCTCCTCTCCGAGCGGCGCGTCCTGACGATCGGTGCTGCCGTCGTCGCCGCGGCCCTCATCCTCCTCTTCCACCTCCCCGTCGAGCCGATCGTGCTCGCGCGCTCGGCCCTTGTGATCGCGGAGTTCGGTGCGGTCTCTGGGCTGAGTCTCCTCTACGTCGTCCTCGCCCTCCTCGAGGCGCTCCTCCTCTGGCGCGAGCCGAAGAGCCGCGTCTTCTCCGGGCTGCTCGCCGTCGCCCTCCTCGCGTCGCCGTTCAGCGTCTCGGCGCGCGTCACCGCGGCCTTCCTCGCGACGGTGTTGGCGGCGCGGTTCATGAGCCGCCTGCTCAGGCGGAAGTGGCAGCTCCCCGAGGCGCGCGCAGTCACGGTCATCCTCGTCGGTTGCAGCTTCCTCTTCCTCCTCATCGCGCAGACCGTCGCCATCGTCGACGCGCAGCCCACCCATGAGCTCGTCGCCACCCTCCATTCCCTGCCGGCGGATGATGGCGTGATCCTCGCGCCGCCCGCGCTCGGGTACACGATCGAGCGCCTCACCGACCACCCCGCCCTGCTCCATGACTGCAGCCAGGAACGCGGACTCTGCGATGACGCTGCCAGCCTCTACCGCTCGTGGCGTCTCAAGGACGCGGAGGCGGTCCTCAACCGGTACGGTATCCGTTACCTCCTCATCACGCAGGCGGAACGCGACGGCCTCGTCTGGACGCAGGACGAGGAAGGCCTCCTCTTCCTGCTCGCGCACAGCGACCGCTTCCACCTCCTGGCGCAGGATCCGCAGGAGCAGCTCTGGGTCTATGCCCCGTAGGCCGAGCTCATCGCGCGAGGCGTCTCCTACCGAGGATGAGAAGGAAGAGCGACCAGAAGAGAAGCACGAGGACCGCGCGCTGCGCTACCCAGCCGAAGAGGAGTACGGGCGTCAGCGCGACGCAGAGGAGCTTGACCATCATGACGAGGCGCAGCCGCAGGAACGGTCGGAGGAGGAGCGCGAGCAGCCCGACGAAGAAGGTGCCGATGAAGAGGTAGAGGAAGAAGGTCCCTGCGGCGACGGTCAGGCCGAAGTTGAGTAGGTGCAGGTAGTTGACGCTGATCTGGGCGGTGAGCCGGTAGTAGATGGCCGTCAGGATCAGAACAATGAGGCTCATCAGTCCGGCGAGGAAGCCAGACGCAAGCAACAGGAGGATGTAGTCTTCCAAGATCGATTCTAGGCTGCGCTTCTCGAGCTTGGCGAGCTCGCGTCCGCTGTTCGCGAGCAGGGAGAAGCCGCGTCGCACCGCCTGCTTCAGCGTCATGGACGCGCGAGGTCGCTCGCGGTTTATAAAGCTTTCAGCGAGGGATCTGTTTTCCTGGCTGTCGCGGAGTCTTGACTCGCCGTCCCGGCGAGCATCTGGGCGTTCATTAAACAGTCTCGCTTCCCCGTACGCGGGGGCTCCCGAGTTTCGAGTGAGGATGGTCGCGACGAGGGCTCACCCGCCAGAAACAGACGTTACCAGTAGCTCGACTTCTCCCAGATGTTGCGCTGGTCGTTCCGCAGCCACTCCGGGACGTGGAAGAGGTAGATGAGCATGACGAGCATCCAGAACGGTCCGAGAAGCGCGATGCCAAGGAGGTGCTTCCAGGAGAAGGGGCTGTCGTACTTGAGGACCGCTGTGAGATAGAGAGGGTAGGTCAGGAGACTGGCGGCGAGCCCTACCCCGGTGATGAGCGTGAGGGGTTGCGCCCCGGAGACGATCCGAGCAGCCCATTCGACGATGCCGAACACCGTGAACCAGGAGAGAAAGAAGCGCGCGGCCTGCCAGCTCAGCCAGATACCATGCGAGACAAAGTAGGTGTAGTAGCCGCTTCCTAGGGTCCAGAGCGTGATTGCGCCCATGATGATCGCTTGGAGGTAGCTGAACGCGGCGAGCGGGAGGGTGTAGATCTGCCAGAACGTCCGGTCCAGCTTGAAGTGGCGTTTGAGGATGTTGACCGTGCCGCGCGCGAAGCGGCTGCGCTGGCGGATGAACCCGTGGAACGTGGCGGGCATGTTCGTCTCGGTGAACGCGTCCTCTGCGTACTCGATTCGGTAGCCGGCCCGGATGATCCTGATTGCCATGTCGGCATCCTCCGAGAAGCCCTTGGTGCCGAAGCCGCCCAGGTCCTCGACGACTCGCTTCCGGTAGACGCTGAGCGGCCCCGCCGTGATGATGTTGCTGTTCACCTTGCTGAGCAGCGCGCGCGTGAGCGAGGCCTGGAGTTGCTCGAGGTGAAGGAAGAAGCCGAGCGGTCGCCGCCGGTTCTCGACTTTGATGACTGCGCAGACCGCCGCGACCTTGCTGTCGTTGAACCGAGCGAGAATGCGCTCGAACGCGTCCTCGTGGATGACGCTGTCGCCGTCCACGATTGCGATGAGCTCGCCGCTCGCCCGCCGGATCGCGCGGTTGATTGACTTGGACTTGCCGCTGTGCCGTTGCCGCAGCACGGTTACGGGGAACCGCTTCGCGATCGTATATGTCGCGTCCGTGCTCCCGTCGTCGACGACGATGACTTGCTTCTTCCCTGGGAACTTCGCGGCGAGCACGGCCTCCAAGCAACGGGCGAGGTGCTTCTCCTCGTTATGGGCTGGGATGATGACGGTGATGCTCCGAAAGCGGAGTGGCTTCCCCTTGCGGCGCGGCACGAGGAGGAGCGCGTAGTAACTGAGGATGACGAGGAGGAAGACCGCCGTGATGGTGTTCGAGACGACGCTGCCGATGCTCATCTGAACCGCTCGTTCCCGGTCTTCGGCGTGCAGACCCAGCTGTTCTTCGCAGAGCCGAAGAGGGGCTGCTCCTTCCGGAAGAGTGCCTTGTAGACCGCGACGCTGTTGGCGAAGACAAGGATGAGGCTGATGCTGAACGCGGCGAGGAGGAGCTGCGGGAACTCCCTAATGGTGCGCCGCTTCCAGAGCGCCACCGCGCCCATGACGAGGAAGCCAGCGGTGTAGAGGAACTTGAGGATGAAGGTCAGGATGTCGCCGAGGCCGAAGAGGCGAGGGTCGTTCCCGATGAACCATCCGGCGAAGCCCGCGAGCGTCATGAGGATGACCACCGGCGCCACAAGGTTGCCGAGGGTCATGAACGAGATCATAAACCGCTGCTTCAGCGTCAGTCCCTTTCGGTAGAGGATCTCGCGTTTGTGGTCGAAGAAGACACGGAGGCCGCCGAAGCACCAGCGCATCTGCTGCTTGACGAAGTCCTCGATTGTTTCCGGCACTTCGCTCGGCGTCTCCACGGGGAGGTAGACCGTCCGATAACCTTTGCTCAGGATCTTGACGCTCAGGTCCGAGTCCTCGGTAATGCTGTGTGTGTTCCAGCCGCCGACCGCCTCGATGGCGCTCTTCCTGATCGCACCGGCCGTGCCGCAGAAGAAGACCGTGTTGATGCTGTGGTTGATGGGCATGAGGATTTGGTGGTGAATGATGAGGAGGTAGCTCGCGAACCGCGTGACGAGGTTCTTCTTTGCGTTGAGGAATTCCTGGCGACCCTGGACGATGGCCACCTTCGGGTCCTTGAATGGTTGGACGATTCGTTCGAGGAATTCCTTCTTTGGGATGAAGTCTGCGTCGAAGATGACAATAATCTCGCCCGTCACTAGAGGCATCGCCTCCTTGAGCGCGCCGGGCTTGTAGCCTTCGCGGTTGTCGCGGTGGATGTAGAGCAGCTGATGCTTGCGGCTGAACGCCTTCAGGACCGTCGCCGTCTCCTTGTTTGTGCTGTCGTCAACGACCATGATTTGGAGTTTCTCTTTGGGGTAGCGGAGCTTGAGACAGGCCTTGAGGCACCTGATTGCAACCGGGTCGTTGAAGCTCGGGACCTGGACCGTGACGCGTGGGAAGTATGTTCGCTTCTCCTTGCGCGCGGGCCGCCGATCTGCGTAGAGGCTGAGCACGGTGAGCATGATGAAGAGGATGCTGAAGAAGATGACGGGCAGAAGTGCGAGGTTGTAGAGCAGGAGTGTTAGGTCGTGCGGTGTCATGCTATCCCGAGTCTGAACCGTTTTGTTTGCACGGCACGGTCGATCGCGTTCCAGGATGGGCCGACGAGCGTCTCCTCGTCCCTGAGGTCGATGCCCACGACGAGTCCGGGCGCCCTGACCTTGGAGGTCCGCGTTTCCTGCGCGTCCGTGGCGAGCCGTCTTTGGCCCGCAGCGAGGCAGGCCGTCGGATTGAGTCCGTGGGCCGCGGCGATTGCGGCGGGGTCCTGGGCGTCGAACAGCTCCAGATGGTACGCGAGCGTCTCGTTGAGCGTGCCGTTGAAGCACGAGGCCAGCGAGGCCTTTATAAATCTACCTGTCTGGGCGTCATAGTCTGGGAGCGGCACGTAGTATTCGTGGTAGAGCCGCGCCTCCCCGGGCGCGACGTACGTGTCCGCGAACCGCCGCACCTGCGCGGCGTAGAACGCCTTGCTCGATGCGCCGTCCATGTCGAGGACCGCGATGGCTGTAATCGGCGCCTCCGCGTCTCCGAGGGCTTCGCGGTTGGCGATCGTCGGCTGCTGCGTCGTGTAGCTCGCAGCGATGCCTGCGTAGTCGTGCGCCGCGAGTGCTTCCCGCAACGCGGGGTCGTGACGGTATTCCTGCCAGGAGGAGTAGAGTCCCAGCGCGGCCATCGCCGCGACGAGGATAATGACGAGCAGCCAGCGTCTCATCGCGCCACCTCCATCGCCCTGATGATCTCCTCGGCGGAGTGGACGCGTCCTTGGAGCACCGTATCGTCGATGACGAGCGCCGGGACCGTGGTGATGTTGTAATACGTCCTGATGAGCCTGATTGCGGACTCGTTCTGCCGGAGATCGTTGGTGAACGGGAGCGCCGTGATGTTCTCAGCCGTCATCTGCGCCTTCACCTCGTCAAGGACCTCGCCCTGCGCGACACAGGCCTGGCAGTCCGAGTCGTAGAAGTAGAGGATTGGCCTGACGGTGGTGTTGCACTGCCGCTCATTGTCCCGTGCGATAATCCAGGCGCGGAGGCTCAGCTTGGTGTACTCGTCCTTGAGCTGCAGGTACTCCGGCGAGAGCACCCGTCCTTGCTCGTATTGTTCGAGCCGCGACGGGAGGCGCTGCCAGTAGTAGTTGAGGCTCTGCGCAACCTGCGCGAAGTAGGTCGTGGCGAGCGCGCACCGCTTCTCTTCGTCGAGGCTGTTGACGAAGGACTCTTGGATTTGCGTTGATTGGAGCTGGTCGTCTAGCTTGTTCACGTAGTCGACGAAGAATGAGGTCTCCTGCTGTGTGCGCTGCTGCACCCGCTGCTCCATGATTTTCGAGGCCGCGAGCCCGCTGAGGAGTCCGGCGGCGAAGAGCGCGACGGAGAGGACGCCTGCGAGGATGAGCGCGTTCCGCCTACTGATCCGAGGCCGTGCCATACCCTTTCAGGGCCGTCCGCACCCTTAAAAATGTGCCGGTGTCGCCGCCCTACTTCTTCTTGAGCAGGTCGGCGATCGTCACGGGGCCGGACGCGCGCGCAGCAGTTGAGGACCCCTCTTCCACGTGCTCCTCGACGAGCGTGATCCGCAGCGCGCGTTCGAGCTGCCGCGCCGTCTCGAGATCTGGCTTGCGCATCCCGGACTCGTACGTGTGGAGCTGGCTCTCCTTGATCCGGAGCCTCTTGGCGAGCTCCTCTTGCTTCAGGCCGAGTCGCTCGCGCGCCTTCTTGACCCGCGCGCCATAATCGGGCACGACGAGCAGCAGCGTCTCGCGCGGGCCGCCTTGCGCTCCGCCCATCGTGGTTGGGGTTCGTTCTTCCGGCTTCCGCTTCGCCTCGCGCTTCGTCTCCTGCTGCGTCGGCAGCCGCCGGATGACCTCGCCGTACTCCTTGCACGAGGAGCAAACGGTCATCACCGTGCCCTCTATCCGCACCTGGAACATCACGCCTTCCTTGCCGCAGAGATCGCATCCCATTGTAATCCACCTTTCCTGTTGTTCTTCGAGGCCTGCCGCCTCGCTCCTTAGTTCGCGAACCGTGCGCAGCGAGAGTGGCACCGGCCTGGACGGAGAAAGCCTCACCCGAGGATGAGCATCGCGACGAGGAAGCCGATGAGGACGCCCACCGCGAGCCCCTGGATGAACTCCTTCGCCCCGAAGACGCGGTCGTCCCGCTTGCCCGTGTTCCGAACCCTCTTCACAGCCGCCGCCTCCCGTAGCCCGGCTCCGCCTCCTTCAGCTCGATGGTGCCGAGGCTCCACAGGACCGCGCCGACGCCGAAGAGGAGTGGGAAGAGGAGCCACTCTGCGCCCGAGACCGAGGCGAGCGACCGGTAGAAGATGCTGCGCGTGCCGGCCCACGTCGCGTAGTAGATGCCGGTGCCGACGCAGCTCGCGCCGAGGAACTGATAGATGAGGCCGAGCACCTCGTGCCGGCGAAGATTCGAAGCCATGTAGCCACCTCCCCTGACTGTCCTGCGGGTACGGGATTATAAAAAGGTTTTGCCTCAGGTGGCGGTGGAGAATCAAAAGTCTCTTTGACGTTTTCCACAAAACGCACGTGTTTTACAGACTGTTTGTTGTTCCCGTTATCGAACGAGGAATTATTTCTATACAGAAACTATTCTTTCCCGCAACAATTTTAAACTCCTTCCTCCGGGAGTGCGCTATGTTCCCATGGGATACTATCAAGATTATTCTCAACGTCAAAAAAACGTTACCGCTCCTCGTTGTCGCGTTGATCGTTGATATCATCGCGTATTCCTTTCGACCGGACGGGTACCTGTTCGTACTCGGGATCAGCATCATCGTTGCGGTCATCGTGCTCTTCTTCGTACAAGCATACCTCATCAAAGTACAGAAGCAAATGACGAATAAAGAACGCATGGCGAAGATAAAGAAATAACGACGCAGGGTTCTCTGTTTGGTAGCGGTCATCTGGAAAGATTTTATAAACACTTTTTTGTTCCGCTAGCGGATGGCCTCCACAAAGCGCGGCGCGTCCCGCGCGTTCCGCATCGTCATCCTCGTCCTCGCGCTCGTCGGCATCGCGCTGAGCGCGTACCTGCTCAAGGAGCATTACGCGCCTACAGGGAACTCGTTCTGCGACATCAACGAGACGATCAGCTGCGACGTCGTCAACCAGAGCCCATACGCTGAGCTCTTCGGTGTCCCGGTCAGCGCGCTCGGCCTCCTCTTCTATCTCGTGGTTGCGGCGTTCGCCCTCTTTCCCAAGCGACTGGCGAACCTCCTCGGGGACGACGCGCTCGTCTGGACATTCTTCCTCGTCTGGATGATCATCGGCTTCGGCTTCAGCATCTACCTGATTGCAATCGAGGCGTTCGTGCTCCACGTCTACTGCCCGCTCTGCGCGGCGAGCGCGCTCATCGTCACCGTGCTTCTCGGCATCAGCGCGTATCTCGCCAGGGCAAACTATTAAAATCAGCCGCGATTCCTCGCCGGCATGGGTGGTGCGCGTCCTTCTCCACGTCTCAGTGTCTCTATTGATTATCCGCATTTCAAGTTGCAACTCGCGAACGGCTCGCAGGAGCATCTCGCCGAGATCCGGCGCATCCTCGAAGCGCTCCTGGACCAGGAACCGAGCATCGAGGACGTTCCGCTCTTCGAGCTCAAGGCGCGTCTCACCGAGGAGTTCTGCCAGTACCCTGCGTTGCTCGAGCGCGCCAAGTCGAGCCTCGTCCTGGACGAGGAGATGCGCATCCTGAAGCGCGTCATCCCCTTCGAGCGCGAGCTCGACCTCGAGACGGGTACGGAGCGGAAGCAGATCTCCGTCCTTGGCCTCAAGGGATCGATGCTCGCGCTGTTCGACGGGCTCGACACCGCAAAGGTCAAGGAGTGCCTCGTCCACATCCGCGGCGAGCTCAACCGGGAGCAGCAAGCCATCATCATGGACGCGATCCGGCAGCGCCTCGGCATGGACCTCCCGGTCCGCTTCTTCTTGACGCGGAAGAACCTCGAGGGTAACATCCTGGTGGAGGCCGTCTGCTTCGGCCAGGGCATCGGGGAACAGGAGTGGTGACGCCGTGAAATGCCCGTTCTGCGGTCACGGGGAGACAAAAGTCGTGGACAGCCGCGACGCGGCGGACGACGCGCTCCGCCGCCGCCGAGAATGCCTCAAGTGCGCGAAGCGGTTCACCACGTACGAGCGCGTCGAGACCACGAACCTGCTCGTCGTCAAGAAGGACGGGACGCGCGAGCAGTACAGCCGCGAGAAGCTCCGGCTCGGCATGCGCCGCGCGTGCGAGAAGCTGCCGATCAGCAGCGACGCAATCGACAAGGCGCTGGCCAGGGTCGAGCAGCGCCTCGCCGAAGGCAGGAAGGGCGAGGTACCGAGCAGCAGGATCGGCGACCTCGTGATGCGGGAGCTGAAGAGGATCAGCAAGGTCGCGTACATCCGGTTCGCGGCCGTCTACCGGGAGTTCGCCGATCTTGATGACTTCGAGGCCGAACTGCAGAAATTGCTGAAGAAGACGAAGGGAAAGATGACGAAGAGGAGGAAGTGAGCAGGATGCCAGACGCTGTCCGGATCAGGATTAAGAAGCTGCACGACGACGTGAAGATGCCTGCGTATGCCCATCCGGGAGATGCAGGCCTCGATCTCTACAGCAGAGAGACGCGAACGCTGGAACGGGGCGAACCCCACCTCTTCAAGCTCGGCTTCAAGCTGGAATTGCCGGAGGGGTACGTCGCCTTCATCAAGGATAAGAGCGGCCTCGCGCTCAAGGGGCTGCATACGATGGGTGGTGTGATCGAGCACACCTACCGTGGCGAGTATGGTGTCATCCTGAACAACGTGACCAACAAGGAATATCTCGTCCAGCCAGGGGACAAGATTGCGCAGCTTGTCATCCTGCCGATCGCGACGGCGGAGATTGAGGAGAGCGACGCCCTTTCGGAGACCGCGCGCGGCGCGGGCGGCTTCGGCAGCACAGGACGATGATCGGCGTCGACTTCGACGGGACGCTGATTGCGCGTGCGGTCGCGGACGAGGCTGGCCGTCGTTGGTTCTCCTACCTTGCGGAACGGCTCAACGACCCGGCGATCCTCACCAGCGCGTCCGTGGACTTCTTTCCGCCGCTCCTCGCGGCGATGGCGCGCCTGAACGGGAAGGAAGCCCTCACGCCCGAGGATCGGGGACGCTACCTCTTCGAGGCGCGCGAATACTACAAGACGCTCTATCTTGAGATCGTCGCGGAGCACGGTGGGGCGCTTCTCAACAGGAAGCTGGTTGCGCGCCTCACGGCGCTGCGCACGCACGGCAAGGAGCTCGCGCTCATCTCCGGAACACAACAATCAATCCTCGAACCCACACTCGCTATCTTGGGTATCAGCGACCTCTTCGTAGTCGTGTTCGGCGAGGAGCAGCACCTCCTCCTACCGAAGGAGGACTTGTTGCGCAGGTTCATCAAGCAGCACGGGTCGCTTGAGCTGTACATCGGCGACGAGGACAAGGATGAGTTGGCGTGCAGCTCATTGGGGATACCGTTCGAACGGGTCGGGCGCGGCTAGGCCTCACTCCTTGAAGACGGCCTCGTCGACGAGGCCGTCGTTGTCCATGTCCCTGCCTTCGACGACCCGCGCCATCACCTTCTTGTCGGTGTCGTTCCCCTCGATGAGCGCGTCGAACCGGGTGAGGATGGCGACGATCGACGCCTTCGTGCCCGCGCCCCGCCGTCCCGCGATGAAGAGGACAACTTTTCCCGGGGAGAAGGGGCTCTTCGCCTTGACGACGACGCCGATCCCGTCGCTGTCATACGTCCGACCGGTCAGCGTCGAGAGGATCGTCTTCCCGTCCTCCGCGAACCTGATCGGGAGGTTGCTGTTGATTCTCGCGGCGAGCGTGTTGACGATGGGGCCGCCGATGACGATCAGGTTTTTTCGGTAATCGTCGTTGTTCAGCTCGGTGTCGAGCTTGACCACCGGGCGCGGCCGGTCGACGAGGTAGCTGCCGAGGAACAACGCGAGGTCGATCGCGTACCCTCCGTCCTTCGCGCGCGCCATCTGCGGGCCGTGCGCGTCCGGGCTGCCGATGACGATGAGGAAGTCTTGCTTCCCGTCCCTGATGAACGGCGCGAGGTACGTTTCGTGCGCGGCATTCGTGGCCTGGATGCGCGCGCTCGGTCCCGGTTCCGTGAGGAGGACGGTGAACGCGGGCGCGCTCGTCGCGTAGTATCTCGCCGTCGCCCCTTGCACGTCCGCACGCCGCTCCTCGCGGATCAGGCCGGCCTTCGCGAGCTTCCGGACGTGGTAGTAGACCTTCTGCTCGTGCACGCGGAGCTCCTTGGCTAGCTCGTGGCTGTACCGCGGCCGTTCGGCGAGCAGTTGCAGTATGCGTTGCGCCAGCGCGCTCGTCCCGGCCTTGAGGCGGCTGAGCGTCATCTGCGTGCTCGGCAGGCTGCGCAACTCACCGTCCTTCTCCTCAACGTACCGTCCCATCGTCTGCTCCCTCGGAGCGTCCCGTCCGGGCTATCAAACACACCCTAACTACTAAAAATATTTTTTTACTAGTATTAAAATTTTTTTAAGAAGACTTATATATGACCCTTCCCTTAACGAACCAATGACGCGCATGATCAACACATTCGGTGACTTCCGCATCGAGCACCGTGGCCTGGAGCGCGAGTACCAGCTCCTCTTCGAGGCCTACCTCGAACTCCACGAAGAGCTCGACCGAATCGTTGGACGCGTGGCCAGAGGAGTCGCGGACTGATTCTCGGGTGTGAGGCGATGACGGCAGAGAAGACGCTCTTCGGCACGGACGGCATCCGTGGGATTGCGAACCGGCACCCCATGACGCCAGAGATCACGCTCCAGCTCGGCAAAGCGATCGCCCGCCTCTTCCGCAACGGCCGAAGCCACAGGTCGTCATCGGCAAGGACACCCGGCTGTCCGGCTACCTCTTCGAGAACGCGTTGACCGCTGGCCTGCTCGCCGAGGGCTCGACCGTCTTCCTCGTCGGGCCGCTGCCGACGCCGGCCGTCGCGCACATCACCCGGAGCTTCGCGGACGATGCAGGCATCATGATTACCGCCAGCCACAACCCGGCGGAGCACAACGGAATCAAGATCTTCGACAGCAAGGGCCTCAAGCTCGCGGACGAGCTCGAGCTCGAGCTCGAGCGGCACATCGCGGACGGACTGGCGGAGCAGCGGGACGGCGAATCGTCCATCGGCAAGGCGCGCCGCATCGACGACGCCCGGGGTCGGTACATCGAGTTCGCGAAATCAACGATCGGGAACGCCAGCCTGACGGGCCTGAAGGTCGTCCTGGACTGCGCGAACGGCGCCGCCTACAGCATCACGCCGACCATCCTTCAGGAGCTCGGCGCGGAGGTCATCGTGCTCCACAACGAGCCGGACGGCAGCAACATCAACAAGGGCTGCGGCGCCCTCCACCCGGAAGTCGTCAGCGACGCCGTGCACAGGGAGAAGGCCGACATCGGAATTGCGCTCGACGGCGACGCGGACCGAGTCATCCTCGTCGACGAGAACGGCGCAATCGTCGACGGCGACCACATCCTCGCGATCCTCGCGCTCAACCTCCAGAAGGAAGGGCTGCTCAAGGGACCCGCCGTCGTCGGCACGCACTACACGAACATGGGCCTCGACGAGGCGCTCGCGAAGGAGGGCATTGAGGTCATCCGCACGGACAACGGCGACCGGTATGTGCTCGAACAGCTCCGCACACGGGGACTCAACCTCGGCGGCGAGCAATCAGGACACATCATCCTCTTCGACCACGCGACGACAGGGGACGGGACGCTGGCCGCGCTCCACGTCCTCAAGATCATGCGCTCCTCCGGGCGAGCGCTCAGCGAGCTCGCCGCGGCCATGACCTCATGGCCACAGCGAACCGAGAGCCGCAAGGTCAGGGAGAAGCGGCCGTTCGACCACCTACCAAAGGTGCGGGAAGCGGTCACGGCCGCGGAACACGCGCTCGCGGGGAACGGACGGTTGCTCGTCCGGTACAGCGGCACCGAGAAGAAGGTCAGAATCATGGTGGAGGCGAAGGACGCCGAGCGGATCGAGCCGATTATCCGCGCCATCGAGGAAGCATTCACGGAGGAAGGACTATGATCATCATCACCGCGCTCAGCAACTGCAGACGAGGGAAACCGCTGACAGCAACGCGACCGTACGGGCTCCTGCCGGCACGCAACAAGCCGCTCATCAAGCACCAGCTCGAACGGCTCCACAAGGTCAAGGAGGTCACAATCCTCTTCGAGGGGAAGGGCGCGATGCTGCAGGAGGCGCTCGGCGAGACGTACGGCCACATCAAGCTCCATTACGTCGACGCGGCCGATCGGACGGCGGTCGAGAAGCTCCTACCCGGCAGCCTCATCATCCCTGGAGACCTCCTCTTCGAGCTGGCGGAGCACGCCGAAGGGCTGCTCGTGACGACCGCGGCCGGCAGCGAGGAAGAGGCCGCGACGAAAGCGTACCTCATCTCCTTCGGCTATGAGCCGGCGCGGCTCGAGACCCAGGCGCAGCGCGTCAACTACCCCTGGGAGCTCCTCGACCTGAACCAGGCGCTCCTCAAGCCCCTCAAGCGGAGCATCGACCCTTCGGCAACGGTGGAGCCAGGCGTCACCCTCACCGGCAGCGTCGTCATCTGTCCCGGCACGGTCATCCACGCCGGCAGCGTAATCGAGGGCCCCGTCATCATCGGCGACGGCTGCGAGATCGGGCCGATGGCACACATACGCCCCGAGACGAGCATCGGCGACGGCTGCCGCATCGGCAAGACCGAAGTCGTCGACTGCGTCCTCATGCAGGGCGTGACGTCAAAGCACCACGCTTACCTCGGGCATTCCGTGCTTGGCGAGGACGTCAACGTCGGCGCGTTCACCGTCACCGCGGATTACCGACACGACGGGAAGACACACACGACGCTCGTCAACGGCGAGAAGGTCGACACCAAACGCAGGAAGGTCGGCGCGTTCATCGGCGACCACGCCCGCATCGCAATCAGCACGTCCTTCTACCCCGGCCGGAAGCTCAAGGCGAACGGCACGACGCTGCCCGGCGAGGTCGTGGATAAGGACAAGACGGAATGAACGACGTGGCCGTGCGCCGCGCTGCAGGAGGCAATCACACATGTGCGGCATCATCGGCATCGTCTCGGAACACCCATTCACTTCGCAGGAGGTCCTCGCGCGGCTCCGGAAGCTCGAGTATCGGGGGTACGACTCTTGGGGCTACTGGAACGGCAAGACCCTCACGAAGAAGGTCGGCCGCATCGCGGTCTTCGACGACCAGGAGCCCGTGAACCTAGCGATCAGCCACACGCGCTGGGCGACGCACGGCGGCGTCACCGAGGCGAACGCGCACCCACACCGCGCAGGCACGGTGACAATCGTCCACAACGGTATCATCGAGAACTGGAAAGAACTCCGGGCGTCGCTCGAATCACAAGGAGTGGTCTTCGCGAGCGAGACGGACAGCGAGACCATCGCGCACCTCGTGCAGCGCGAGCTCACCGCGGGAAAGTCGATGCGAGACATCCTGCCGTGGCTGCTCGACGAGCTCAAGGGGACGTTCGCTTGCCTCATCATGGTCGACGGCGACCCGGACCTGTACGCGCTGAAGCGCGATTCGCCCCTCGCGCTCGGCATCTGCGACGGGAGGATGATCGTGGCCAGCGACATCTACGCGTTCAGCGACGTCACCGCGAAAGCAATCTTCTTCGAGAACGACGAATGCGCAATCGTGCGCGCAAGCAGCTACGCGTTCCTCGGGCCGAACGGCCCGGTGGAGAAGGAGCCGCGCACCTTCTCCTGGACGAGCATCGAGGAGGATAAGCAGGAGTACGCCCACTTCATGCTCAAGGAGATCAACGAGGAGCCCGCCGCGCTCGCGCGGATCGTCGCCTCGCTCAAGGCGGAGCAGGCGGACGCGTACGCGATCCTCGTCGCGATGATCACGGGCGCGAAGAAGGTCGTCTTCACCGCGGCCGGGACGGCGTACCACGCCAGCCTGCTCGGCGCCTCCTTCCTCCACCAGCAAGGCATCAACGCGCAGGCGATTATCGCCTCGGAGTTCGAGAACTTCATCACCGTCGACCATGACACGGTCGTCATCGCGGTCTCGCAATCAGGAGAGACGATGGACGTCATCGAGGCGCTCAAGTACAGCCAGGAGAGGGGCGCAACGATCGCCTCAATCGTCAACGTGCCCTACAGCACGATCGAGCGGATGTCTTCCCTCTCCTTGCAGATCCTCGCAGGCCAGGAGGTGGCCGTCGCCAGCACGAAAGCGTTCGTGAACCAGGCGGCCGTGATGCTCGCCCTCGCGCAGTCGTTCGGCTACGCGGACGGGCTCGCCTCTCTCCCGGAGAAGGTCGGCAAGGTGCTCGCGCTCGAGCCGGACGTGAAGGCGCTGGCGAAGCGGCTCACGGCGCAGCGCGACCTCTACGTGCTGGGGCGGAAGCTCGGCTATCCTATCAGCAGGGAGATCGCGCTCAAAGTAAAAGAGGTCAGCTACGTCCACGCTGAGGGCATGATGGGTGGCGAGCTCAAGCACGGCACGATCGCGCTCATCGACACGGACGTGCCGGTCGTCGCGCTCGTCTACGACAACGACCCGAAGATGCGCTCGAGCGCTCAGGAGGTCCGTGCGCGTGGGGCCGACGTCATCGTGTTCGGCACGCGCCCTGAGGACGACTTCACCCTGCCCGCGGAGAGCGAGGCTGAGTTCGCCATCCTCGCCGCCGTCATCGTGCAGCTGCTCGCGTACCATCTCGCCCGCGAGCTCGGGCGGCCGATCGACAAGCCGCGGAACCTCGCCAAGTCCGTCACGGTGCTGTAAGATGGCGTTCGAGGCAGTCATCTTCGACATGGATGGTGTGCTCTCGGACACGCAGTGGCTGCACGAGAAGACACAAGCAGCTGCGCTCTCGCGCCACGGCATCAGCATCGCGCCTGAGGAGCTGGGCGACCGTTTCGCGGGCATCCCGAACAGGGACTGGCTCGTCACGCTCTGCCGCGAGCAGCATGTCTCGCAGGACGTCATCCCCGGGCTGCTCGCGGAGTTCACGCGCGTCTTCCTCGAGGAAGGTACGGGGCGCCTCCGCGCGATCCCCGGGGCGCGCGAGCTCGTCGCGTCGCTGCGCGCGGCGCAGATACCGCTCGCGCTCGTCTCCGGTTCGAACAACACGATCGTCCGCTTCGTCCTCGCGGAATTGGGATTCGCCGACGCGTTCCTCGCAGTCGTGACGAGCGACGACCCCGTGCCGGGGAAGCCGTCACCTGCGCCGTTCCTCCTCGCAGTTGAGCGGCTTGGCGTCCCGCCTACGAGATGCGTCGTCATCGAGGACGGCCGCAGCGGCATGGTCGGCGCGCGGAAAGCAGGAATGAAAGTGGTCGCGCTCGCGCCGGCAGGACAGGAGGAGTATCCCGCGGACCTCGTCGTTCACTCATTGGAAGAACTCGATCGGGAACGGCTTGAGCGCCTCTGACTCAAACTTTAAAAGCGCCCTCGTTTCTTCCCCTGCAATGAAGGACCAACTCTCCTCGCTCGACGTCCACTTCCTGGTGCGCGAGCTCCAAGCGCTCGTCGGCGCGCGCCTCCAGAAGGCCTACCAGGGTCCCAAGGAGCGGAAGCGCGACCTTCTCTTCCAGTTCCACAAGAGCGCGAAGACGAATGAAGCGGCGGGTGAGGGGCGAGGAGGTGCGGCGGAAGGAGGTGCGGCTGACGGCGACGCAGGCAGCGGCCAGATGGCCGTGAACAGTCCGAAGCTGCTCTTCCACGTCCTGCTCCCCGGCCTCGCTTATCTGACGCAGGAGAAGCCGCCGGTGGCGCGCGTCCCGGGCCAGTTCGCCGTCTTCCTGAGGAAATGGGTGGGCAACGCTCGGGTGGTCTCGGTCGAGCAGCGCTCCTTCGAGAAGATCCTCACGCTCGTCTTCGAGAACAAGGACGGCCGCCGCACCCTGGTGCTTGAGCTCATCCCGCCCGGGAACGCCTTGTTGCTCAACGCGGAGGGCAAGATCATGAACCTCCTCGAGCCGCAGCGCCACGGCTCCCGGCTGTCGCGCGGCGGCGCGCAGTACGTGCCCCCTCCGCCGTTCTTCGACACGCGGAACGCGTCTGCCGAGGAGATCGCGGAACGGTTGTTCGTGACAGAGAAGGACGCGATTGTCAAGGCGCTCGCGGCCGACCTGGGACTAGGAGGTGCGTACGCGGAGGAGGTCTGCTACCGGGCGAAGATCGACAAGCTGACGGCGAAGCCGACGAAGCAGGAGCTCGCGGCCCTGGCCAGGGTTGTCCGGGAGCTCTTCGACGAGTCGCTCGCCCCTCGTGTCGTCGGAGACGAGGCCTACCCGTTCCACCTCCGCACGAAGGAGGAGGGCGTCACGTATCCGTCGTTCAGCGCGGCGATCGCTTCGCTCGTCCCCGAGGAGGAACCCCCTGAAACGGTTGCGCACAAGGTGAAGAAGGACAAGGCTGCCGAGGTCGTTAGGCAGCAGGAGGCCGCGCTCGCCGGCTACCAGAAGGCCGCTTCCGAGAACCAGCGGAAGGGCGAGCTCCTCTATGAGCACTACCAGGAGGTCAAGGCGCTCCTCGAAGAGGTCGACGCGGTCCGCGCCGAGTCCGGCTGGGCCGCGGTGAAGCAAGAATTCAAAGGGCGACTCGCAAAGATTGACGAGGAGAAGGGCGAGATCACGATTGAGTTGGAGTGAGTGTATGGGCTACTTCGAGAACCGCTATAAGAGGATCTGTCCCGACTTCGCGCTCGGCGAGGAGCGGAAGGCGCTGCGGTTCAACACGCTCAAGGCGGACGCGGACGCACTCCTCAAGCGGCTCGAGCAGAAGAAGGTGAAGCTCGAGAAGATACCGTTTCTCGCGGACGGCTACTGGTACGAGGCCGCCTTCTCCCTGGGGGCGACGCCGGAGTACCTGCAGGGATACTACTATCTGCAGGGCGCCGCCTCGCAGCTCGTCGCCGAGATCCTCGCGCCCCGGCCGGGCGAGCGCGTCCTCGACATGGCCGCCGCGCCGGGCAGCAAGACGACGCATCTCGCGCAGCTCATGAAGAACGGGGGCGTCATCGTCGCGCTCGACTCGAACGTGCAACGGCTCGCTGCTCTCCTGAACAACTGCGAACGTCTCATGGTGACAAACGTGGTGATGGTGAAGAAGGACGCGCGCTTCGCCAAGGATCTCGGGCTCGTCTTCGACAGGGTGCTCCTCGACGCCCCTTGCTCGGGCAACTACTGTTCCGATCCGGACTGGTTTGGGAAGCGGCGCATCGAGGAGATCCAGGGAAACGCGCGCGCACAGAAGGAGCTGTTCAAGGCGGCCCATGCGGTCTTGCAGCCGGGCGGCGTTCTGGTCTACTCGACGTGCAGCCTCGAGCCCGAGGAGGACGAACTAGTGATCGATTGGGTCCTGGAGAAGTTCCCCGACTTGGAGCTTGAGAAGATGGACGTCCCGGTCGGCGACCCGGGCATCATCGAGTGGGATGGGCGGGCGCTGAACGCCGCGCTGAAGAAGGCGCGTCGCTTCTGGCCGCACAAGACCGGGACCGAGGGTTTTTTCGTCGCGAAGCTCAGGAAGAAGTAGATATTCTGCGTTCGCCGGAAACACACCCCTGCCGTCGGCATTCTCGCGATTCCGCGTGCCAAAGGCACTTTAAGGCCTGGTTGCTCGTCTTCTCTCCCGGTTGCGAACGCGAGTTGCTCGCCGTGCCGCATGCGTGCACGGGCTACCCCGGAGGGGGCAACCCCTCGCCCTCACTCGCCACGGCTTGCCTGAAGCGTTCGTGACCGAGGAAGAGTACAGGTGATAGCATGGCTATGAGTGAGAAGCGCGAGAAGGCGTTGAAGCGGATGCTCATCATCCGGACGGACGTCTTCCGGAGCAAGGACGGAAAGTGGCTCATCCACAAGACGAGCATCACGTACATCCGGCCGATCGCCTACTACAAGGCGATCGTCGAGAACACGGTCCAGGTCTCCGAGGAGGAGATCGTGGACGAGCTCGCGGAGGCGCTCGCCGAGGCGTGAAAACCCCTTTCTAATTTCTTTTTGAGAGAAGAAAGGCAGGACAGCGAACCGCGGTTCCCGCACAGCAATGCAGTACAACGCGGTACGCGGGCGCGCTTGACTTCCGGGTTCGAAATGGGACCGGGTAGTACCACGCCGCTATGACCGTCCTAAGCTGCGGAGAATCGCGAGGGGTTTAAAAAACTGATTATTTTCCATAATGAAATTATTTCTTGCGCCACTCCTTGATGACGCGATCCCAGCGGTCAAACGTCCCGGTGTCGAACCATTGCGCATCGGAGACGAAGCCCGCGAGCTTCCCCGCCTTCGCAATCGCAGGAAAGAGGTGATGCTCGAGCATGAACCTCCGCTCCTTGGGCATGAACGAGAACGCCTCAGGGCTGAAGATATAGTACCCTGCGCTAACCAGATTCGAGGGCGCCTCCTCCTTCTTCGGCTTCTCGACGAAAGCGGTAATCTTGTTGCCATCCATGGCGACGACCCCCCTGCTCTCCACATCGTCGGTCTCGTAGAGTGAGAGCGTCGCCGCCGCGCCCTCCTCCTTGTGGCGTGCAAGCATAGCATGGAAATCAAGGTCGAAGAGGTTATCACCGTTGACGACGATGAACTCCTCGTCCGGGACCATGCCGCGCTCCTGCACGAGATGCATCCAGCCGCCGGTGCCGAGCGGCTCGTCCTCGACGAGATACTGCATCTCGACACCGAAGCGCGAGCCGTCGCCGAAGTAGGCCTTGATCTCCTCGGCCATATACCCGATCGCGAGGAGTACCTTCGTGATGCCGTGCTCCTTGAGCACGTCGAGCACATGCTCGGTCAGCGTGCGCCCCTGCACCGGGATGAGCGGCTTCGGAATCTCGTACGTGACCGGCCGTAATCTGGTGCCGAGCCCGCCGGCGAGGATGACTGCGGTTTTCATGGGCTCTGGACCTCAGGAGCATTTTTATTGGTTTCGTATGCTTCCCCCGCCAGTAGACTTCGTCTCGATTGTGAAAGCTCGTGGAATGCGGCAACGTTCGCCGACATCGAGAAGAGCGACTTCTCATACGTCCTCAGGACGTGAAGGCCTTCTGTTCGCGCGTTGCCTTGCCGTAGATGTGTGCCGTGGCCTTCTTGTACGCCGCTACGGAGAACCGGCCACGCTCTACCTCTTTCCGCCCGTTCTTCCCAAGCCGTACGCGGAGGGGTTTGTCCTCGACGAGCCGGGCGAGCGTCTCGGTCAGCTCGGCGATCGCCCACTCCGGCGGATGCTTCGTCCGTGCGAGGAGCTCGTTGCCGTACGGGTTCATCGACCGAATCGGCATGAACGAAGCGTCGAAGCGCGAGACATGGTTCTTGACGAGCAGTCCGGTCTTGCCGTGTTGCACGATCTCCGGCACAGCGAACTGGGTCGTGCCGACGCAGGGCAAGCCGCGCGCCATCGCCTCGAGATAGACGAGTCCAAACGTGTCGTAGTGCGTCGGCATCACGAAAATATCCGCTTGCGCGTAGATCTGATCGAGCTCCTCCTGCGGCACCCCGCTGAGCAGGCGGAGCCCAGGCTCTGCGCCGTATTTCGCGCGAGTCTCTTTGTCGTACTTTGAGACCATGGTGAGTCGGACGTCATGTTTCTTCCTGAGCCGCTTGAACGCCTCGATAGTCTCGACTCCCCCCTTCTCGTAGAAGCCGCCGCCAACGAAGAGGAGGTCCACAATCTTTTTCGTCTTCCGGCGCGGCACATTGAAGCGGCGGGCGTCGATGCAGGGATAGAGGACTTCCATCTTCTCCACCCAGCGGCCGTGCGGGATTGTTGCGAGGAGGCTCTGCTGCGCCGCCTTAGTCCATGGGAGGACCGCCTTGCAAGCGTCCCTGTCGAGCGCCCGTTTGATCATGTGGCGCGTCCACGGCTTCCTAATCGTATGATGGTCGTACCACGCGTACGCGGTCGCGTCCTCGAAGTCCGTCACCCAGGGCTCCTTGTTCTTCAGGAGGTACTGCGCCGCGTGGACGAATACGCATCCCTCGGGGATCGGTACGGAGACGATCTTGGGGTAGCCGAGGAGACGTGCAGCGCGGAGCGCGAGGCCGCGCCAACGCGGACCCTTGGATCCGGCGACGTGGCGGAGGGCGCTCGTCCCCGTGACGCTCGGATCTGACGGCACGTCCTCGTACCTGGTCGGTGGATGCAAGACCATATCTCGGTAGAACGGATGCGCGTACGAGCCGAAGTAGTGATAGAACTTATTGGCCATGCTGCTCGTACCATTCGATCGTGTGTCGCAACCCCTCCACGAACGGCGTCTGTGCCGTGAAGCCAAAGAACTCCTTTGCACGGCTTGTGTCGAGGCAGCGTCGCGGTTGCCCGTCCGGCTTCGTCGCGTCCCAGACGAGCTCGCCCGCGTAGCTGGTCATCTCCTTGATCGTCTCGGCGAGCTCCTTGATCGTGATCTCCTTCCCCGCGCCGAGGTTCACGGGTTCTGGCCCGTCGTACCGCTAAGTCGCGAGGACGATGGCTTCCGCGGCGTCGTCGACGTAGAGGAACTCACGGGAGGCCTTCCCAGTCCCCCAGACCTCGACGCTCTCCTTCCCGGCGTCGCGGGCCTCGACGAACTTCCTGATGAGCGCGGGGATGACGTGGCTGCTCCGGGGATCGAAGTTGTCCCCCGGGCCGTAGAGGTTGACGGGCAGCAAGTAGACCGCGTCGAAGCCGTATTGCTGCCGGTAGGCCTGCGCCTGGACGAGGAGCATCTTCTTCGCGAGCCCGTACGGCGCGTTCGTCTCCTCGGGGTAGCCGTTCCAGAGGTCCTCCTCCTTGAACGGGACGGGTGTGAATTTCGGGTAGGCGCAGATTGTGCCGATCGCGACGAACTTCTTGACCTTGCGGCGCCAGGCCTCGTCCATGAGCTGCGTGCCAATCATGAGGTTGTCGTAGAAGAGGCTCGCGGGGTTCTCCTGGTTGTAGCCGATGCCGCCGACCTTCGCTGCGAGGTGGATGACAACGTCCGCGGGGTGGTCGTCGAAGAGGCGGTTGATGTCCGCGCGCTGCGTGAGGTCGTAGTCAGCGCTGCGCGGCACAAAGATGTCATGAATGCCGCGCTCCTTGAGCTTGCGGACGACGCTGCGGCCGAGGAAGCCGGCGCCGCCGGTGACGATGATGTGTTGTCCTTTCAGTTCCATCAGCCTTTCCTCATAATGATTGTGTGGCCGTCGCGCAGGATGGGGAGCTTCGCGAGGACGTGCGAGACGTCGAACGCGAAGCGGAAGAGCTTCGACTCCCGGAATTCGTGCTTCGGCGCCTTTGCATCGGCGTGGACGGGGTGTCCGGGCGTGAACCGTTCATAGAGCCCCATGAGCCAGAATGGCCAGCGGAAGTCGTAGATGACCTTTTCGATCCGGAGCGTGGTGCGTATCTCCTGCTCCGTGCCGACTCCTCCGTCCGCATATTGCTCGAGCAGCATGCGGATGCTCGCCGGAAAGTACGGCTTGATGTGGCCGAAATGGTGGTAGAACTGCTGTGCGTTCCGGAAATGCGGCGTCCGGATCATGAAGATGCCGTCTTTCTTCAGGACGCGGTCTGCCTCCTGGATCATCCTCCGCGCCTCTTCGGGGTAGAGATGCTCAATGACGTGGCTGCACATGACGCCGTCGAAGCTCGCGTCCTTGAACGGAAGCTTGCTTGCGGTGCCCTTGACGGCCTGGTAGCCCTGCTTGCGGAGGTGCGCGACCACTCTCGGGTTGATGTCGACGCCGACAATCCGCTTCGGCGCGCAGGACATGAAGAGGCCGATGCTAGGGCCGATGTCGAGGATGCGCTTGCAACCGCGGAAATGGCGGAAATACTCTCTCGTCATCTTACTCCGCCCCTTTCTTCTGTCCGATCCCTGCTTGCTCCTCAGCCAGGTCGTGCTCCACCATGAGCCTCACGAGCTCCTTGAACCGTATCTTCGGCTCCCAGCCGAGCCCTTCCTTGGCCTTCGTCGGGTCGCCGAGCAGGAAGTCGACATCGGTCGGCCGGAAGTACCTCGGGTCGATCCGGACGATCGCCTTACCGGTCTTCGTGTCGACGCCGCGCTCCTCGAGGCCTTTGCCTTCCCAGCGAATGGTTATGCCCAAGCATTTTGTGGCCTCCTCGACGAACTCGCGGACCGAGTGCGTCTCACCGGTCGCGATGACGTAGTCCTCAGGCTTCTCCTGCTGGAGCATCAGCCACATCGCCTCGACGTAGTCCTTCGCGTGGCCCCAGTCACGCTTCGCGTCCATGTTCCCGAGGTAGAGGCACTCCTGCGTGCCGAGCTTGATCTTCGCAAGCGCCCTGGTGGTTTTCTTCGTGACGAAGGTCTCGCCGCGTCGCTCACTCTCATGGTTGAAGAGGATGCCGTTGCACGCGTACATGCCGTACGCCTCGCGGTAGTTCTTCACGATCCAGAAGCCGTACAGCTTCGCGACCCCGTATGGGCTGCGCGGGTAGAACGGCGTCTTCTCCGTCTGCGGCGTCTCCTGCGCGAGGCCGTAGAGCTCGCTCGTGCTCGCCTGGTATATCCTCGTCTTCTTCGCGAGGCCGAGAAGCTTGACCGCCTCGAGGATGCGAAGCACGCAGAGCGCGTCGCTGTTCGCCGTGTACTCCGGCGTCTCGAAGCTCACCTTGACGTGGCTCTGCGCGCCCAGGTTGTAGATTTCGTCCGGCTGCACCTCTTGGATGATCCGGATGACATTCGTCGAGTCCGTGAGGTCGCCGTAGTGGAGGACGAACCTCCTCCCTTTCTCGTGCGGGTCCTGGTAGATGTGGTCCACCCTGCCGGTGTTGAAGGAGGAGGAGCGGCGGATGATGCCATGGACCTCGTACCCTTTCTCCAGGAGGAGTTCCGAGAGGTAGCTCCCGTCCTGGCCCGTGACCCCCGTGATGAGTGCTTTCTTCAAAGGATACCCCCCGTCTCTGACCTCTCCACGGGTTCTCGAGGTTTTTTAAATCTTTGTTTCTCCATCCACACCACGTATAATCCTATCGAGACGGAGAGCAATTCGTCCGACGGAATAGTTTTTTGTTATCTCCTTCTGCGCCCGTGCTCCTATCTCTTGGCGGCGGCGCGTGTCGAAGAGCATCCTGATTCTCGCCGCCAGATCCTCCGGGTCGCCGGTCTTGAAAATTAGGCCTGTCTTTCCCTCTTCTATGTAGGTTGTCGCGCCGACGGTATCGCTCACGATGACGGAGAGGCCGCTCACCATGGCCTCAATCACGACGAAGCCGATTGCCTCATTATGGCTGGGAAGCACGAGCGCGTCGTGTCGTGCATAGATGTCGGTCATTTGCTCGTGCGGGACCTGCTCGATAAACTCTGCATCAACTCCTTTCTCTTGGGCGAGCTCCTCAATCCTTTGCCGAAGAGGTCCTTTGCCGATGAAGGTGATGCGCACTTTCGCCCTCTCCGTCGGGCTCAGCGCCGCCACAGCTGCTATGAGATCGTCATGGCGCTTGTACGGAACAAAGCGCGCGACCATGAGTATCCGCAGCTTGCCGGACGCCCTCCTCGCCACGCGGCCTTTGGTGGCTCCGAACGCGATTGGGGCTGGCAGGAGCGTAATCTTTCGCTTCTCCTCTGGCGTGAGAGGGAGCTGTTCCATCGAGAATGCGAGTCCTTCCTTTGTCAATGGAAGGATGCGTTCGGTCTGCTTGAAGATGAGCTTCCGCAGTATGCGCATGAGCAGCTTCGCGAATAGTCGCTGAGCGGCTTGCAACGGGAATCGTTTCATCTCTTCGAACAGGAGGAATCGCTTGTCGCGCCGCCTGCAGTATCGCGCCGCCTGCCACGTCGCGGGCATGAACCAGAGATAGCCTATCACCACGTCAGGGCGTTCCTTCTCGAGGAACTCATCGAGCCCGTCGAAGCTGCCCGGAAGCGTCGTGTCAGGCAGTTTTCCCCTAATCTTGAGGAGAGTCAGGTAGGGGAATGCCAAGAGGCGTATCGCCCTCGTGTCAAAATCCAACCAGATGATGCGTGTCTTCGCGCCTTTCTGGATTTCTCTTTGCCTCTTTTTGCTTACCGTGTTCCTGACGACAATCATCGTCAGGTCATATCCCGGATAGATCTTGCCGAGCTCGTCAAAGAGCCGCACATAGCTCTCGAAAGGGCCGTAGGTTATCCAGACGACTTTCACTTTCTCGTTCATGATGGGTTCACACTCTCTTCTGCCTGTTCGTTCCCGGACGGCATGGTATATAAATTCTGTGCGTCTCAGCGTTCGTTCCGCAACGGATTTTCCTATTCTCTTCTCGTTGCTGTCGTTTTGTGTATTATTTTCCTCTGCATCCTTTTCAAGGAACATTTAAATAATGTGATTTCTTCTGGCGAAGCATGGACGTGGACGACGCTGGTGCGCGCAAGATACCGCTCTTTTACCTGTGGGGGGTCATCGGCGCGGTCACCGGTTATCTCATCAGACTCCTTCTCGCCAGAAGCCTCGATCCTGGCACGTACGGCATCTTCTACGCGGTCATCGGGCTCCTGACCGTCATGAGTTTCTTCAACGATTTCGGATTGGGCTCGTCCTTCCTCTTCCATTACACGAAATGGCGAGGGACGTCGCGCGGCGATAGCATCTTTACGATTGTCGCAATCGCGAAGCTGTTCCTCGCGACGGTCCTCGGGGCCGTCTTCTTACTCTTTCATGAGCAGATTGCGACGCTCTACTTCCACAATGTTTCCCTCTCGAGGCCCATACTCTTCCTGACTCCCTATTTTTTCTTCGAGGGGTTGAACGGGTTCCTCGGAGTTTATTACGCCGCCGCCGGCCGCTTGGGCCTCTATGCGTCAATAAACCAGGTCCGCATGGCCATTGCGTTGCTTCTCAGCGGCTTGGTCTTCGTGGTGTGTCCGGCGAAGGACCTGATTACAGGGTACTTCATCGTATGGTTTCTCTCCTTCATTATCACCGGAGCGTTGTACATCCTTCCGGGCCATCTCGTGCGGCGAATCACGAGAAGCATATCTTGGGAAGACTTTAAGCAGATAGCGACGTATGGGCTGTCCGTCTCTGTATCGACCGCTAGCGCCATCTTCCTCAGCAGAATCGATGTGCTCCTGATAACTTATTTCCGTTCGGCGACCGAGGTGGGCTTCTATGAGGTGGGCGTCCCCGTCGCAGGACTCTTCCTCGTCTTCATCGATCCGCTGACGATATTCCTCGGACCGATGGTGGTGACACGCCACCATGCGCAGGAAAGGAAGAAGCTTTCCGAGGCAATCAGCATTCTCTACACGCTCGGTCTTTTTCTCGTCCTGCCCTTCGCGCTCTTCTTAGTTATCTTTCCGCGCGAGATTATCCTCCTCATGTTCGGCGCGACCTATCTGCCTGCGGCGGGCGCCATGGCTGTTCTCGGGATTGCTTTCTTCTTCCGCGCCTTCCAGTCAATAAACTTCACTTTCCTCTATGGGACCGGCCACTTGAAGGCCCAAATGCTCATCATGTGGTTTGGGCTTGGGGTGGATCTCTTGCTGGGCTTCCTACTCATACCGAGATATGGATTTATCGCCGCAGCATGGACTGTGCTCGTGACTTTCTTCCTTATGCTCCTGTTCTCGTTCATCGCCCTCCGACGCGTCGTCGATTTCACGCCACCCTACGTCGCATGGGCAAAGGTTGTCTTCATCAGCGTCGTCGTGACCCTGCTCGCTTTTGCCCTGAAGATGCTCTTGCTTCTCCCGATGTACGTTGAAGCAATTGCGATCGTAACCGTGGTCATAGTGGTCTATTTCCTCGGAGGGATATATGCCCTCAAGGTAATCAGCGTTTCCGAGCTGAAGAAGGTGCTTTCTGTTGTGACTGCCGGACTGGTAGGTGGAGCCCGAACGCGGACGGTATCATCCGTGTCGGGACGGCATACGCAGGAGAGGAGGTGATATCATGGATGGCGGGAAAGAAAGAGGACATCCTGAGCAAATCCTAATCAGTACTCATCCCATCTATTTGCGCGACAGGCTCTTCGCAATCGACAACCCCGGACTGAACCGTGACGGCTCACTCGAGCCTCTCGCGGCGCTTCGCGACTCCCTCCGCGAACACGGCTACGATCTCCGGACAATCGATACTGGCGACATGGGCTCCGCCTCTCTGCTCGTCTTCTTTGGCATACCGGAATTTTCGCGCGGGGCGCCCTATCTAAACACAATCCTTATCCCTCTCAACGCATTCCTGCGCGCTGGGCTGAGGACAGGCCTCAGACGATGGTGGTCTCGGGCCTTCGTCGCCCCCCTGCTCCTCCTTCTCGATCCATACTTAAAAACCGCTCTGGAGAGGGGGTATGACCAGAAGATGCTCCTGATGCTCTGGGAGCCCCCTGTGGTCGTGAAGAACCAGTATGATCAACAGATACACAGACATTTCGCAGGTGTCCTCACTTGGAGGGACGATCTCATCGACGGGAAGAGATACCGCGCTTTTCGCTATCCTATGCCACGCCGGAACGTGTTCCGTTCCCGCATCCCCTTCGCGAAGAAGAAGCTTTGCACCCTCATAAGCGGCAATAAGCATTCGACGCGGAAGGACGAGCTCTATTCCGAACGTGAACGGGTCATCCGCTTCTTCGAACGGCGCCACCCCAATGATTTCGACCTCTACGGCAGCGGCTGGAACCGTCCGCGAAATATGGTTGAGAAGGCTCTTCCCTTCCTTGTGTCGATGCACAGTGCCTATCGCGGCCGCGTCGACAACAAATGGAAGACCCTCGCGAAATACCGGTTCTGCATCTGTTACGAGAACATGCACGGAATAAAAGGTTATATCAGCGAGAAGATATTTGACGCGTTCTACGGCTCGTGCGTCCCGGTCTATTGGGGAGCTGAGAACATAGCAGATTATATCCCTCCTGACGCGTTCATCGACCGCAGGCGGTTCGGCGACGACGCTGAACTCTACGCTTTCCTCTCAGCAATGGACGAGCGGACGCACAGGCGCTATCTCGATGCCGCGCAACGATATCTCAAGAGTGCGGGATTCAAGTCCTTCTTCTCCCAGGACGCGTTTGTGCATGATGTCACGGACGCGTTCCTCTCTGTCATCACTGCCGTCGGTCGTGAAAGCGTGTCGGACGGCCCCAAAGGTGATGCTAATCACTAAGGACGGGGGCATCAGGAAAGGATCGCCACGGCGTCGACCGCGCGTGTCAGTCTGTGTGCCCGTCTTCAATGGCGCGGAGTACATCCGTGAGCTCATGGATTCCCTTCTTGCGCAGACGTTCACGGACTTCGAGCTGATTGTGAGCGATAACAGATCTACTGATGGGACGTGGGATTTGCTGCGTTCTTACGCTTCGCGAGACAGTCGCGTCCGTCTGCATAGGAACAGGAAGAATATCGGCGCATGCAGGAACTGGAACCGCGTCGTGGCCATGGCGCGTGGGGACTACGTGGCGTTGTATCATGCGGATGATGTCTACTTCCCGACGATACTGGAGCGGGAGGTACGGGCACTCGAGTCCAACAACACTATCGGGGCGGTCTTCACGAGCGTCAATCTCATCGACTCTCACGGTGTCAATCTCGGTTATTGGCGTCCGCATCCGGCCTTCTGCGGCAAGAGGGGCTTTTCTCTCTGGAAACTTCTCAACCATATGCTCAGAACGACGGACAATCCTCTTTATTGCCCGACCTGCATGGTGCGAAGGGAGATCTACGATGCTTTGTCCTACGACTGTGAAACTTTCGCGTACGCGTTCGACATTGATATGTATTTTCGCATCCTTGAGCGCTACAGGATACGGGTGCTGCCCGAGGCGCAGATGTCCTACCGGCTCTCCGCGTCCCAAGGGTCGCTCACGTACTCAGTGACCAAGATAAACTCGAACGAGCTCTTCACTGTGCTTGACCGGTATTTCGCGCGGCGGCCGAGAAGCTTTCCGCTCTCCACAAGGATACTCTACAAGTCGCATCAGGATTGGGACCGGACCCTCAATGCTGTGAATGCCCTGCTCGCCGGAGAAGACTCTTTGGGGAGGCGACTGACCCGACAATCCATGACGCCGACGCGTTTCCTCGCCTGCTTCATCCAGCCAAAACTTGTCTTTAATCTCATGGTGTCAGTCGCTTTCCTAGGAGCTGCGCACCTCGGTTTTGGAAAGACGCTCGCGAAGCTCGCGCACAAGGTGCGCCGGAGACGTAGGCGAATGTGATTACGGGCTAGCGGTCTCGTTGTCTTTTCCTAAGGGACCTGCTTATCGCCCTGACCTTCACGAGAAGCTTCTTATCTTTCGGGACAAAGAGGAAGTTGTACGACCTGTCCTTCGCATCTGCATATGTGCCGATGGGGAAGATTTTGTGGTCGCACACCGCATAGGCGTGGTGTGTCTCTCTCAAGAGGTCGAAGACCTCATCCGGATGGTACCCAAATTCCTTCGTGAGGTATTTTTGCGTTTCTAGGAGCAGCACTGGCTTGAATCTTCGTATGCTCTTTAAGCCCCCCTTGAGGACGAGCAGTTCTGCGCCTTCAACATCCATCTTGATGAAATCGATACGCGATACCCTCTTGGAACGGCAATATTCGTCTAGCAAGCCAATCTTGACATCGACGACATCCATATCCTGATCATACTTCCGTATAGCCTTGAGCGACCCGAAAGCGGAGCCGAGCCTTCTCGGCACGAACAGCTGCATCTTCTTTCTCTTATCCCCGAGACCGATGTTGTTGGCGACGACCAGCCGGTCGAGGTTGTTCCTGCCAATATTCTCCAAGAGCTCCGTGAACGCGAGAGGGTTCGGCTCGAATGCGTGGACAGATATGCCGGGAAAGCTCCTCCCCATGATGATGGTGTACCAGCCGAAATTCGCGCCTATGTCAAAGAAGTGCGCGCCTGGCGCGAGGAACTCTTTTATGATCGCGGTCTCCGTGCTCTCGAAGCCGTCTTTCCGCAACGGTGCGCCGAGCAGGCTCGAGGGGTCGCGAGGATTCCATCCGAAGGTACAAGATGCATAGTCCAGGAGAACTTCGCGGGGAGTTATGCGGATGCTATAATCCCCCCCTATCGAGGCCATCACCTTCTGGATGCCCCTTATTCTTGCGGCGTACTTGCGAGCGACGCGCTGATACTCCGGCGGATAGATCAGTCTCGCCAGACGGACCAGTCGTCGTAACGTCTTGTGGTTGTCTATGAATCGGTAAATCGATTGCATCAGACGGGGGCGATGGGATGCGACCATATCGTGCGTTTCCTCGTTTGGTTTAAAAAGCTTGCGTAGAGGGCGACGCAGGTGATATTTTCCGGCGCTCTTAGCGAGGAGCATCCTTGTGGGCTGCGAGGAAGCTCTCGAACGACGCGCACAGCCGCTTTATCATGCTATCGTCGATGCCAGGGTAGACGCCGACCCAGAACGCATCGTTCATTATCTTGTCGGTGTTGGCGAGCCCGCCGACGACGCGGTAGGTATACTTGCTCTTAACGAAGTAGGGTTGCCGCGTGACGTTCCCGGCGAAGACGAGCCGCGTCTGAACGCCTTCCTTGTTGAGGTGTGCCAGGAGCTCGGCGCGGGTGAACGGCGCCCCGTCCTTGATGACAAGCGTGAAGCCGAACCAGGAGGGTTTCGCCCGCTCGTCGTGCTCTGGGAGGATAAGAAGCGATCGAACCCTTTCTCTGTGAAGAACGCGGAGAGCGCGGCATGGTTCTGCTTCCGCCGCTCGACGAAGCTGGGCAGCCTCTTGATCTGCGCCACGCCGATTGCGGCCTGGAAGTCGGTGAGCTTGAGGTTATAGCCGAGGTGGGAGTAGACATACTTGTGGTCGTAGCCGAACGGCAGGGTACCGTGCTGCTGGTTGAATCGGGCACCGCATGTGTTGTCCTTCCCCGTCGGGCACCAGCAGTCGCGTCCCCAGTCTCGGAAGGAACGGGCGATTTTTGCGAGTAGTGCGTTGTCCGTGACGACAGCGCCGCCTTCGCCGGTCGTTATCTGGTGCGCTGGGTAGAAGCTGAAGGTGGCGAGGTCGCCGAATGTTCCGACCGGACGGCCGTCGAACTGGCTACCGAGGGCGTCGCAGCAGTCCTCGATGAGCCACAGCCCGTGCTGCTCGCAGAACGCTTTCACCGCCGCGAGGTCGAATGGGTTGCCGAGGGTGTGGGCGATGAAGACCGCTTTTGTCTTCGGAGAGAGCGCCGCTTCGAGCATTGTTGTGTCGATGTTGTGTGTTTCGAGACGTACGTCGACGAAGACGGGAACGCAGCCTGCCTGAAGTATCGGGTTCACCGTCGTCGGAAAGGCGGCAGCGGTACAGATGACCTCGTCACCGGGAAGTATCCTGCGTTTCGAGAGGAGTGGTGAGGTGAGCGTCATAAAGGCGACGAGGTTCGCCGAGCTGCCGGAATTTGCGAGGATAACCTCCTTGAGCCCAAGGTACAACGAGAGGGCGTCCGAGAACTCCTGACCAAAGCGTCCGTCGGTCCACCACCCATCGAGGGCAGCGTCGACGAGGTTGACAAGCTCCTCGTCGCCGTAGATCTTACCGCTCACCGGGACGAGGCTGTCTGGGATTCGGGGCGGGAACCGTTCGTGGTACTCGCGGACGAGCTTTCGGATGCGCTCCCGGAGGCCTGAGCGCGTTTCGCCAATCATCTTCCCGCCCACGCGAGGCCCTTCGCGCGTGCATATGCAGTATAGTCCGCTATCTGTTTCAGCGTCAAGGCCCACACGTTCATGCCGTTGAGGTGCGCCTTGTACCAGCCAATCGTCTTACTGACAGCGTCGTCGACGCCGTAGATGGAGTGCCAATGCAAGAGCGCGTGCGCCTTGCTGCAATCAAGCTTGAGGAAGGCGGCCTCGTGGACTGCGGCCGCGTCCTTCGCGACGGAATAGGAGCCGCCGCCCCATGCATCGATTGCCTTCTTGACGATGCGCTCGACAGGGATCGCGTCCTCTTCGGCGGGACCGAAGTTCCAAGCGCCGGCCTCGGCTTTCCCTGTAACCATCTGTGCGGCGAGCCATAAATACCCGCTGAGCGGCTCGAGGACGTGCTGCCAGGGCCGCATCGCCGACGGGTTCCTCATCTCAAGCGATTTTCCTTCGGCGAATGCCCGGACGAGGTCGGGGATGATCCTGTCCTTTGCCCAGTCACCGCCACTGATGACGTTGCCCGCCCTAACAGAAGCGACCCGCTTCCCCGCGAAGAAAGACTTGCGGTGCGACTCGATGATAATCTCCGCGCACGCCTTGCTCGCGCTGTAGGGATCATGCCCACCGAGGGGGTCAAACTCACGGAAGCCGTAGAAGGTTTCCTCGTTGCGATAGACCTTGTCGGTCGTTATCATGATTGCGGCGGCCACGCTGGGTGTGCGGCGCACCGCTTCGAGGACATTGAGCGTGCCGATGGCGTTACTCGTATAGGTCGTGATGGGATCGTCATATGAAGTTCGGACGATGGGCTGGGCGGCGAGGTGGAACACGATCTCCGGCTGACTCTCCGAGAAGGCCTTTTTGAGAGCTACCAAATCGCGGATGTCGCCTCGCACATCCTTTATTTGTTTCTTCAGTCCGCTCTCCTTGAAGAGGTTCGGCTCGGTGGGCGGGTCGAGCGAAAATCCTGTCACGTCCGCTCCGAGCTCGATTAGCCAGAGGGCGAGCCACGAGCCCTTAAACCCCGTGTGGCCGGTGATGAGGACTTTCTTTCCCCGGAAGAAACCGTTGAATGGACCGTCGACGCTCATAGGATATGGTGCTCTCTCGCGGTTTATATATTTTCAGGTCGCGACGCGAGCTTCCCATTACTGAGAGCGAGGCCAACCCCCGTTCGGACGGGTGGTCTCACCAGACCTTCCAGTCGGGTTCCTCGTTCCAAAGCCTGTTCAGCTCCTCGAAGTCCCGCTGCGTGTCCATCGCGTGCCATTCTCCCTCATGCGCGTAGAGCGCGAGCTTCCCGTCGGCCGCTATGGCGGGTAGGAGCTCTTCGAGCATCAGGTCCTCTCCCTTGAAGTACTTCAAGGCCGTCCGTTCGAAGACCATGAAACCGCAGTTGACGCGATCAATCATCCGCGGCTTCTCCTTGAAATTGACGACGAGTCCGTCCTTATACTCGACGATGCCGAAACGGTGCGTCGGAGCGAAGCCGGTGATGGTCGCCACCGCACCTTCTTCCACCTTCTTCTTGTGGAATGCGAGCAGCTTTCCGATGTCGATGTCCCCGATGCCGTCGCCATAAGTGAGCATGAACCGCTCATCATCCTTCAGGAGGTGATTGATGCGCTCGACGCGGAGCGCGGTCTTCGTGGCGAGCCCCGTCTCCACGAAGTGAATCGTCCAGTCCTCGCACTGCTGATTGTCATGGATGAGGGGGACTCCCTTCTTGATGTTGAGCGTGAAGTCCGACTGTTTCCAGTTGTAGTTGACGAAGAAGTCCTTAATCATCTCGCCCTTGTAGCCGAGCGGCAGGACAAACTCCTTGAAGCCGTAATGGTCGTAGATCTTCATGATGTGCCAGATGATCGGCTGGTCGCCAATCCTGACCATCGGTTTCGGGATGAACTCCGTCTGCTCCTTCAGCCGCGTCCCGAAGCCGCCGCAGAGGATGACAACCTTGATGGATTCATTCGCTGTCATGGTGGACCTCCAATGTCTTCGCCCCTTTCCCTCACGCGTAGGAACGCCTCCGTCTTCACGCGGATGGCTGCGGCGTCGAGACCGAGCGCCTTTCGGAGGTGCTGCGAGTTCCCGACGTCCGTGAAGTAGCGGTTCTCCGCGGCGATATGTAGGAACCTGTTTCCCGAACGATGCTCGTTGGCAAGGCGGAAGACAGCATCGCCGAGCCCTCCTTGTGGGTAATGTTCCTCGACGATGACGATATCCTTGTGGTGGCTGAGGAGAGTGAGGATGGCCTCCTCGTTGAGCGGCTTCACGGCTGGGACGCTGATGATCGCTGGGTCAAAGCCGGCGAGGTCGTCACACGCCTTCACCACCTCCTCGATGATGTTGCCATGGACGAGGAATACAGGACCTTTTCCTTGCCTGATTTGATTGAGGTCGCCAATTCTTAGGATTGTGCTGGGTTGGCTGAATGTTTGCTCTTTCTTCTTGCCGAGGCGGAGATAGACAGGATGTGGGTAAGAGAGACATTCTTTCGTGAGCTGCCGCACCTCTACTGGATCCGAAGGGGAGAGGATGGTGAGATTCGGGAACGGGTTGAGGGCGCCTATGTCGTCAAGGGCGTGGTGACTGAAGCCGAGTTGACCGTAGGAAAGGCCGGAACCGACCCCAACGATGACGACCGGAAGGTCTTGGTAGCAAAGGTCGTTCCGTATCTGTTCGAGACAGCGGAACGTGACGAAGGGGATGATGGAGTAGACAAAAACCTTCTTGCCGCAGAGGGCGAGCCCCGCCGCGACGCCGATCATGTTCTGCTCTGCAATCCCCATGTTGAGAAACTGATTCGGGAACTCTGTCCTGAATGTGTCGAAGACGGAGAAGCCGAGGTCGCCGCTGAGGATGATAATATCCTTGTTCTTCCGCGCCGCTGCGAAGAGCGTGTCGGCAAACGCGTTCCTCATCGCAACCCCTCCAATGCCTGGTGCGCTTGCTCCTCGCTGGGACTCTTGTAGTGCCACTCGAGGCGATCCTCCATGAAGGAGACGCCCTTCCCTTTGATGGTGTTCGCCAAGATGAGGTGTGCGCGCCCGTCATCCGAGGATGATATCTTCCCGAACGTCTCTTCCATTGCGGCAAAATCATGGCCGTCGAGCTCATAGAAATTAAGATCGAGCGCCTGAAGCATCTTCTTTAAAACTTCGATTTTCAGCAGTTCGTCCGCTCGGTCGTAGCCCTGTAGACCATTGTGGTCGATGATGATGATGAGGCCTGGAAGGCCTATCCGCGAGATGAACATCAACGACTCCCAAGACGAGCCCTCGTTGCATTCCCCGTCGCCGAGGAGGCAGAACGTCCGCGCGTCGCGGCCGTCCAGCTTGTGCGCGAGAGCAATGCCCGCCGCAATCGCGAGCCCATGGCCAAGGCTGCCGCTGGAGACCTCAACGCCCGGTACCTTGTGGTCGACGTGACCGATGAGCTTGCCGCCATTGAGATAGTATGAATGTAGGTCCTCGTCCGTGATGGCGCCCTTCTCGGCGAGCACGGCATAGAGGGCGAGTGCCGCATGTCCCTTGCTGAGTATGAAGCGGTCGCGTAGGGGGTCGTCCAGCTGTTGGGCATCGAATCTCATGGCGCGGAAATAGAGATAGATGATGAGGTCAAGACAGGAGAACATGCTGCCGATGTGCGAGGATTTCGACTTGTTGGTTATACCAACGATAATCCTGCGGATACTCTTCGCCTTGGCTTCGAGCGCCTTCTCATCGAACGTAGAGATTCTCATGTTCCTCGAACCATTCAAGCAGGGTTTTTATGCTTTCCTCTAGCGGGTGCTTCGGCCGCCAATCGACGTGAGCGAACGTCTTTGTCATGTCCGCGACCCAGGTGCGGGAATCGTACGCACGCGTTGTTGGGTTTCCGGAAAGTATCTTGAGGTGCTTGCCTGATGCCTTCAAAGCGAGCTCGGCGACCTCGCCGACGGTGCGCTGGACGCCCGAGCCGATGTTGAAGACCTCGCCGGGAAACTCCCCGCACTTCTCCGCCAAGGCGAGGATGCCATCCACTACGTCCGTTATGAAGATGAAATCCCTCGCGGAGGACGGGTCGCCGATCGTGATGTCCTCGTCGCGGACGATGTTCAGCAGGATGGAAGGAAAAAGTCTGTTCTTCGACTCGTAGTAGCCAAACGGGGAAAAGAGCCGCACCGTAATCGCGGGGACGCCGTCCTTCTTCGCCATGAGGCTGACATAGTCCGTGGCGACGGCTTTCGAAACCCCGTAGTTCGTCGTCGGAGCACGCTCGTCCTTCTCGCTCATGGGCCTCTCCTTCAAGCCATACTCTGAGGAGGAGCTGACGTTGACGAATCCCTTAATACCGCGCTTCGCCGCCGCGTTGAACAGGTTGATCGTCGCGAAGACGTTCGTCGCACAGATCTTGTCAAGGTTGTTCTCTGCAGGGAATCCTCCGTAGACGGCGCAATGAAAGATGAGGTCGGGTTTAATCTCCCCGACCGTCCGCCTGATGCTGTTCGAATCGAGGAGGTCGCAGTACACAATGTTCACGTGCGGGAGAATGTCCGCCAGCCGCCATGTGTCCGATCCGCGGCGCAGCAGGAGGTGTATCTCATCTCCGCGCTTCAGCAGTGCACGGGTGAGATTCGATCCGATGAAGCCTGTTGCACCAGTAACGATGGTCCGCATTTTCCTTCAAGCACCCGTTCCGTTATGAATGCCCCGACATATTTATGTGTTGTCACTTACCCTAGCATATGTCTGTTCCCACCAGCAGACGACTTGTTCCTCAGTCCACTGCCTGCTAGCCAGCACGGCGGCTGACCCTATGCGTTTCCGCAATCTCGGCGAGCCGACCAGCCGTTCCGTGTGGCGCGCGAAAGCCTCTCTACTCTTCGTGAGGAAGCCGTCCTTCCTGTCCGTCACCAGCTCGCGGAACGGTCCGTAATCATTCACGACGACGGGTAAGCCGGCAGCCATCGCTTCCGCGACCGCCAGCCCGAAGGTGTCCTGCGTCGACCAGTAGAGAAAGATGTCCGCCGTTGCGAGGAGCGTCGGGACGTCGTCGCGGTGTCCGAGGAACTCGACCGCGATATGGGGGTCGAGGGAGATGCGTTTCGCCTCTCGCCGGACACGTGCGAGCTCCGGCCCGTCGCCAGCGATGCGGTACGTGACTCGTATTCGCGGCTTCACCGTCTGGAGCGCGTCGAGGATCTTGATGACACCTTCGGCCTTCTCCCGGAAAGCGAAGTTTGTGACGGTCAGCAGCGTCAGACAGTCATGCGCTTGGCGAGGGATGGCGTTCGGCTCAACGATGTTCGGGATGATCTCTGCGCCTATGCCAAGTTCCTTGCAGAGGTGCTCAGAGGGTGTGACTACGATTGCCGCTCTACGGATTGCGGATGGATAGAACCAAGAGAGTGGATTACGCCACGATCGCTCCCGGCGGTAGTCGCCGTGGAGGTGGAGGAGAAACGGCTTTCGCCAGAGCCGGAAGGGGAACGGGAGGAGCGTGTGGATAATCTCGGCTCGTGGCGAGAACAGCGTCGCGAGATATCCTAGAAGCGTTCCTGTAATGCGGATGTCCCATCCACGCTTCCTGAGCGCGTGCGCGACCGTCTCCCCTGCTGTCCGGGCGCCTCCTCGCCGGAGAGGGAGGACGAACCGGACGCTCGGCGCCTCCTCGCCGTCGAGCAGTTCCGCGAACCGCTTCGCGCTCCGCTGCCAGGTGAAACGTGCGAGGCGGTACGTCCGCCGCTTCGCGGCTAGCGCCTCCGTGACCGCTTTCCGCAGCCCCTCGACGTCGCCCGGTCGGACGAGCAGGCCGTCTTTCCCGACGATTTCCGCGGTCCCGCCGACGTCCGTCGCCGCTACCGGCAGCCCCGTCGCCGCGGCCTCGAGCACCGAGGTAGGCATCCCCTCGCTATACGATGGGTTCGCGAACGCGTCTGCCGCGGAGAGCGCGGCGATGACTCCTTTCGTGTCCTGTTCGCCGAGGAAGTGCGCTTTGATCTTCGCGCGACGCGCCTGCGCTTCCAGCCGCGCTCTTTCTGGACCGTCGCCGACGATGAGGAGCGTCGCGTCCAGCCCTCGCATCGCGTTGATGAGGTCGTGCACGCCTTTCATCCGGCCGAGCCGTCCGACGAAGACGACGACCTTTTCTTTCGTCCCGATGCCAAGTTGTTTCCGGAGCGCGGCTCCCGCCTTCGCGTCCTTCGCGTACGCTTTGGTGTCAATCGCGTTCGGAATATAGATTGTCTTCTTCGCGCCCATGCGCCGTGCGAACGCGACGTTCGCAGGCGCGATGCCGACCGTGACGGCCGCGTGCGTGAAGACCCGCTTTCCGAGGGTCTCGTCGACGAGCCACGCGACCAAGGCCACGAACGGGTTCTGGTGCTTCACGTGACGGTTGCCGTGCTCGACGTGGATCCATCGCGTCCGCATCCTGCGGGCGAGGTGGCCGCCGAGCCAGGTCATGGGAAAGAACCGCGTGTTCGTGATGATAGCGTCGAAACGTTCCGCGATGAGGCCTGAGATTGTCTTCCTGTACCCCTCATCCTTCTTCGAGAGCGTGTACGTCCCGCCGAGGACGTTCCGGCAGGGGAGCCGCACGACGGGGATGCCATCGATCTTCTGCGAGGGACCAACCTGTTCGGTGTCGAACGTGAGGATCTTGACCTCGTGGCCGCGCTTCTTGAGTGCAGCGGCGAGCCCTGCCGCGTAGTTCGCGACGCCGTCGCGGTGCGGCAGGTAGTAGTTCGCGCAGAGCAGGATCCGCTTCCCTGTCCGTCCCATGCATGCGACAGGGCGGGCGCTCTATTTAAATGTCATCCCCTTCCGTCGCATGATACTCCATTAAGTTTTTAAACGATATGGGGCTGCCTTGGCGGAGCAGGGGGTGGATGCGTGACGAAGCGGAAGGTTCACAAGGAAGTCTCTCACGAAACAGCGAGTCAGAAGAAGCAAGCACCCCCTCCAGAAGGGAATCCCGCCGCCCGCTTCTACAAGCAGCATCAGAAGGCCATCCTGACGTCCCTGACCGTCTTACTCCTCCTCATCCCCATCGTCCTCTCCATCTGGTTCCGGTCCTACACCGCGACCCTGCCCGCCGCGAACAACTGGGCCCGTATGACGGTCGAGAACAACGTCAAGAACTCAATCGCGAACCAGGTCCAGCAGCAGTTCCCCAACCTGCCAACTTCCAATCGCCAGACGCTCGTCGACCAGCAGTACCAGCAGTTCCTCGCGCAGAACAAGGACCAGTTTAACTCGCAGGTGCAACAGACCGCGGCATACTTCCGGTCCCGGATGCAAGACGCGAACGGCCACACCTACATGCCCGACCTCGACACCTACTACCACCTGCGGCGCATCGACAACATCGTCGCGCATGGCTACGCCGGCGATGTCATGGTGGATGGCCAGGAGATGGACGACCACATGCTCGCGCCGCTCGGCGTCGTGACGCAGACCGACACCTACACCTGGTTCGTTGCGCACCTGTACAAGATCTACAAGGTCTTCAACGACGTGCCGACGATGTATTTCTTCTTCTGGATCCCTGTCCTCTTCGCCGCCTTGGCGGTCATCCCCGCCTTCCTCATCGGCAGGAAGCAGGGCTTACTTGTCTCCTTCTTCACGGCGATGCTGATTGCGGTCCACGCGTCCATCATCGGCCGGACGGCTGCGGGCTACGCGGATACGGACATTCTCGTCGTCTTCTTTCCTGTGCTCGTCGCGTGGCTCTTCGTAGAGGCCTTCGAGGCCGAGCGCTGGAAGCCCCGGCTCATCTACCTCGTGTCGATAGGCCTCGCCTTCGGCCTCTTTGCCCGCATGTGGGGCTACTGGTGGTTCTTCTTCGACGTCTTCCTCCTTGTCATCGTCGCTTACTTGCTCTACCAGGTGCTGCGCTATTTCGTCAATGGCGGCGCCGTCAAGGGTCTCGTGAAGAGTACGGAGATACGATGGAGCGCGCTCTTGCTGGCTTGCTTCATCGTCGTCGTCGGCCTGTTCGTCACGATATTCAACAACTTCTCCAATTTCTCTTCTTCGTTCAGCCTAGTCTTCTCCACGGCGGCGAACTTCAAGGACGCCGTCTCCGCGAGTACGATCTGGCCGAACGTCCTCACAACGGTCGCGGAGCTGAACGAGCCATCGATTGCGGCCATCATCTCCAGCGTCGGCGGCAAGCTCCTCTTCCTCTTAGCGCTCATGGGCATGCTCTTCAGCCTCGTCCCGGAGAAGCGGCTGCACTGGAAGGACTGGACACTACTCGGCATCGGCTTCATCGTCTTCCTCTATCTCATCAGCGCGAAGGGCACCGCGCTGCCAATCATGAGCTTCCTCCTCGTGATGGCCATCCCGGTCCTCATCGGAGGACTCATCCACCTCAAGGACGAGCGCGACATCGACATGAAGTACGCGATCTTCCTCGCGGCGTGGCTCGCCGCTTCCCTCTTCACGATGACGAAGGGTGTCCGCTTCGTCCTCTTGCTCATCCCGCCCTTCGCGTTCGGCGCCGGGATTACCGTCGGCAGGATCTACACGATCACGAAGGCTTACCTGACAGAGAACGCCTCACTGTCGAAGCTTTGGGTGGCACCCGCGCTCTTCCTCATGCTCTCGCTTCTCCTCTGGCCGATTGCGGTCCATGGTCGCGCGACCGGGCTCCAGGGGACGCCGCAGATGAGCGATGGCTGGTGGGACTCGCTCACGTATATCAAGAACAATTCCACGCCGGACGCGATCATCAACTCGTGGTGGGACTTCGGCCACTGGTTCAAGTACGTGGCGGACAGGCGTGTCACGTTCGACGGCGCCTCTCAGACGGTGCCGGACGCGCACTGGATCGGGAAGGCGCTCATCACGAGCGACGAGAAGGAGACGCTCGCCATCCTCCGCATGATTGACTGCGGCAACTACCAGGGGACTCAGGATATCAAGGACGCGCTGCCAGGCCATGACGAGTACGCGGCGATCGCGCTGACCAAACGGCTCATCCTGCTGCCGCACGACGATGCCCATCAACTCCTCCTCGACAACGGATTGTCAGAGGAACAGGCGCAGACCGTCCTCAACCATACGCACTGCGACCCGCCAGAGGACTACTTCATCACGAGCGGCGACATGGTCGGCAAGGCTGGCGTCTGGGGTCACTTCGGCTCATGGAACTTCACGAGGGCGGATGCTTACCAGAAGTTCCGGACGCGTCCGGAGACCGAGGCGGTGCCAACGATGGCCGCGAAATACGGCCTCTCCGAGGATGAGGCGTCGCAGCTCTATTATCAGATGCAGACCCTACCCAATCAGGGCGCTGTCAACCAGTGGATCAGCCCGTGGCCGGGGTACGCGACCGGCCTTAAGGGCTGCGCCGAACCCGTGAACGGATCGATGCTCTGCGGCATCAACCTCCGCGCGGGGCAGCAGCAGAGCGTCACCACTGTGATTGACGGCCTCGTCTACAACCTGACTTCTCCGGAAAGATCGTTCCTCGTCGTGGGCTTCTATGACGCGAAGGGCCAGCGCGTCGGCCAGAACACCGCCGTCTCTCCGGCGAGCCTCGTCGTCCTCAGCAACGGGACGACGGAGACGTACGCGATGAACGCCACCTTCGGCCAGTCGGTCCTCCTCGACCTGGACAACCGGCGCATCATCTTGGCGGATCCGCTCCTCGTGGACAGCATCTTCACGCGCCTCTTCTACTTAGACGGTGCGGACACGCGAGCGTTTAGGAAGGTGAGCGACCAGACAACCTTTACCGGCACCCGCATCATCGTCTGGAAGGTGGACTGGACAAAACTCAAAGGGTTCGGATTGGCGTGACCATGGCGAGACCGCACCACATTGATGCCAGGTCCAAGATCGTCATCCCCGCCTACAACGAGGCCGCCCGGATTGGACGGGTCATCGAGGACCTCAAGAAGCACGGCTACCGCGACGTGATCGTCGTGGACGACTGCAGCACGGATCGAACAGGGAGCATTGCGAAGCGCCACGGCGCGCACGTCATCCGCCACTCGCGGAACAGGGGCCAGGGCGCCGCCCTCCGGACCGGCATCAAAGCCGCGCTGGCGGACGGCGCGGATATCATCGTCACGTTCGACGGCGACGGCCAGCATCGCGCCGAGGAGATCGCGCACCTCGTCGCGCCCGTCCTCGCGGGTGAGGCGGACGCCGCCCTCGGCTCACGGTTCCTCGGCCGCGCCCCCGGCATGCCGTGGTACAAGCTCGTCACCCTGAAGGGTTCAATCATCGTCGAGCGGCTCCTTCTCGGCGTCCACCTCACGGACGTCCACAACGGGTTCCGCGCGCTGTCCCGGAAGGCCGCGGAGCGCATCGAGATCTCACAGGATGGGATGGCGCACGCCTCGGAGATCGTCTACGAGCTGCACCGCAAGGCGCTGCGCTTCGTCGAGGTGCCGGTGACAATCGCGTATGACGAGTACGCGAAGCGGAAGGGCCAGTCGGTCTTCAACGCCTGCCGGATCCTCGCGGCTATCGTTCGGATGAAGCGTGAGAAGCGGCGCGCGGCTAAATAATTTTGAACGTCTCGATTGTCTTCTTCAGCCCTTCCTCGAGCGGCGTCGCCGCCTCGAAGCCGAGCTCCTCGCGTGCGCGGGTGACGTCCGCGAGGCTCGTCCGCGGGTCGCCTGCGCGGGCTTCGCCGTACGCGAGCCGGCTCTTCGAGTTCGTGAGGCGGACGATGGTCTCGGCGAGCCCCTGTATCGTGACGCTCTTCCCGGTGGCAATATTGACGACGCCCGTGCCGCTCGTCAGGCCGAGCTCAATCGCTCGGGCGACATCCTCGACGTAGATGAAGTCGCGCGTCTGCTTGCCATCGCCGTGAATCGTGATTGTCTCCCCCCTGCGCGCGCGGTCGATGAAGATTGGAATCGCGGCCGCGTACTGGCTGTCTGACTGTTGCCGGGGGCCGTAGACGTTGAAGAACCGGAGGCAGAGGCACGGCAATCCTTGCTTGGTGTAGAACGCGGCGTAGTCCTCCATCGCGAGCTTCGTGATCGCGTACGGGCTGAGCGGGCTCGGCCGCTCCGTCTCCTTCGTCGGCGTTGTCGGACTGAGGCCGTAGACGGCTGCGCTGGATGCGAGGACGACTTTCTTCGCCTTGGCTTCGAGCGCCGCCTGGAGCACGTTGACTGTGCCGAGCGCGTTGACGCGTTCGGCCTCAGCCGGCTTCGCGATGGTTTCGGGCACGGAGACCATGGCTGCGAGGTGGACGGCCGCGTCCTTGCCCTCCATCGTCTTCCTGACGATTGCTTTGTCCGTGATGCTGCCGACAACGAGCGTGCACCCTTCCGGGAGATTTTCCTCTCTGCCGCTGCTCAGGTCATCGAGGACCGTGATCTCGTGGCCCGTTGTCAGGAGACGCCGGACGATTGCGCTGCCGATAAAGCCCGCGCCGCCGGTGACGAGGATGCGCATGCTCGTGGTGAAGACGTCCCTCTTTTTATAGGTGAGGATACGCTCCCCAAATATCTTTCTATATTGAAATATTATTCTCTGCCTCTACGGGACACCATCATATACTACTTTATATACTACTATTAAGTAATTACTCTTCAGAAAAGTTTTTAAATACTAGCTGCTTCATTGCTGCGATGATGCATCGCTTCCGGCAGCATGTCGCGCTCCTGGCAACGTTCGCGCTCATCGCGACCCTCACGTTTCTCATCGTCCCGGCCGCCCACGCGACGACCGTCTACAACGACTACTACGGCCCGTACGGCGGCGACCCCTTCACGACGTGGGATGAGGACTACTCCCTGAACAACAAGAGCCACGCGACGCCGCCCTTCATGCCTGTTCCCTCGTTCGGCGGCTGCTACATCGCGCAGGGTTCGACGCTGCTCGACGACCTCGACTGCGACAAGGTGCCGGACATCGTCGACAACTGCCTCGGCGTCGCGAACCCGGACCAGCTAGACCAGAACCAGAACGGGATCGGCGACAGCTGCGACCTCTTCGTGGACAGCGTCGTTATCGACCCACCCGTCGTCCTCGAGGACCGGCCGTTCATCACGACCGCCACGTTGACCAACTACCGACCGTACGATCTCAGGAACATCGAGCTCACGATGCAGGTGCCCGAACTGGGTCTTGAGCAGAAGGTCTACGTCGACACGCTCGCGCAAGGCGATCAAGGGCGGTACGAGTTCTTCCTCCGCGTCCCCGGATGCGCGAAGTCCAAGGAATACGACGGTGTCCTCATGGTTGAGTTCCCGAAGAGCCCTGGTGTCAAGGAGTCCTTCTACATCCCCACGAGATTCACGGTCAAGTCCAACGGCCTCTGCGAAGAGGAGCCGACCGTGCAGGGCAAGTCGCTCATCACCATCCTCGACATCCAGGACATCGACCCGGCAGCGGGCGGGGTCTATCCGTTCTCGATCACGAACAACGAGCAGGAGAGCCAGGCGTACGTCCTCTCTGTGCAAGACATCGACTGGGGCAGCTACCTCATTGAGCCGCGCAGCCTCATCGTGGTCCCGGCCGGCGAGACGCGCGAGGGCCGCCTGACCGTCTACGCGAACAAGGGCGTGACCGGGAAGCACTCCTTCTTCCTCACGCTCAAGTCGAAGGACGACGCGCAGCAGGTCTCGCTGACCGCGAGCGTCAAGGACCAGGCGCCGGGACTCTCGACGAACGCCTTCGTCCAGTTCGGCGTCTTCATCGTCGGCGCAATCATCCTCATCGTCGCGGCCGCGCTGATGCTGCACAGGGCGCAGCGGAAAAAGTGAGCGCTCTCTCTTCTTTCTCCTGTCCTTTTCCTTCTTTTTTCTTTCTCCTCTCTTGTCTCCTATTGTCCTTTCCTGATTCTCTCGCTGTCAGGCCGCTCGAAAACAACAGACACAACAGATGGAGAAAGATTACTACTATAAAATAGTCAATAATCAATACATTTATAAATCCCTCCTTCTTCCACTCACAAACCATGGGGGTCAACAAGTTCCTTGTCTTCATCGCGCTCGCCGCGTTGCTCGCCACCGCCATCCCGCCCGTGCTCGCGGACCAGTACCAAGCCGGCCTGCCCGTCCACGGCTGCGCCATCAGCACGCCGAACGGCCTCATCCAGGACCGTGACTGCGACGGCATCGACGACTTTCGCGACAACTGCAAGTACACGCCGAACAGCGACCAGCGGGACAGCAACCGGAACGGCATCGGCAACGCATGCGACCTCCTCGTCACGCAGATCATACTCGAGCCCGGCACGGAAGTCGAGCAAGGCGAGTTTTTCACGGTCCGCGTCCAGCTGATCAACAACAAGGCCTACGAGATCAACGACATCCAGGCACGCATCAGGAACACCAAGCTCGGCATCGACATCAGCAGCATGGTTCCGAGTATGAAGCCGGAAGAGCAGCGCACCATCGACTTCGTCCTCAAGGTCCCGGGCTGCGCGCCCGCGGCCAACTACGAGCTCGGGTTCACGACCGACCACAAGGAAGGGGCCAAGGTCTACACGCAGACCGTCTACCAGCAGATTATCGTCAAGAAGAAAGACGGCGCCTGCAAGACGAACGAGACCGCGCTCGACAACACCATCATCAGCACGCTGACCGGGCAGGAAGCGCTCGTCGGCGAGAGCGTCATCTACCCCATCACCATCACCAACATGAACGGCGAGGCGAAGACCTACGCGCTTAGCCTCCACGACATCAACCGGCTCGGCACCTACCGGTTCGACCCCGATCCGGTGGTCACGGTCCCCGCCGGCAAGGCCGCGACGGTCTACCTCTACGTGCAGACCGAAAGTTTCGCGCCTCTGGGACGGAACACGATCGACCTCGTCGTCGAGAGCGACGGCCAGCAGGAGACGACGTCGCTCGGCCTACGCATCATCAAGGCCGTCGGCGCGCCGCTCGCGCAGGTCATCCAGACGGCTGTCCAGATCGCGCTCATCCTCATCGTCCTTGCTCTCATCGTGGCGGCGGGCATCGTCGCGTACAAGAAGATTAACGAGGAGCCCGGCGAGAGCCCGGAAGAGAAGAAGCGCCCGCCAAAGCGATCCAAGAAGGCCGAACAGGCGGTCGAGGACGTCCCGGACGAGGACGAGTTCCAGAGCTACTACTGAGGTGACAAGATGCAGCGCTCTCTCCACATCGTCACGTTCCTCCTGATAGCGCTCCTCGCGGTCTCCGCCGTGAGCGCCACGATGATCGTCAACAAGTACACGAACGACTTCTCCGTGGAAAGCCCGTACAGCAACACGGTCAAGGCGTGCAGCTGCGAATCCCGCGCCGACCCGTTCACGGTCACGAACACCGGCAGCTTCGTCACGACGTACAGCGTCGATGTCCTCGCGGACCAGCCGTGGTACCGTGTGAGCACGGATAGCTTCACGCTCAACCCCGGCGAGAGCAACACATTCATCGTGTATACCGAGCCGCCGTGCGGCGTCACCGGTCAGTACACGTACAGCGTCAGGATCGCCAGCAGCTACGGCCGCGAACGTGTCACCACGCGCACGTTCGACATCCGTCAGTGCCAGAACCTCTTCCTCACCGTCGACGGAGGGACAAACGAGTCGAACCTCTGCCAGCCGCTTACCTATAATCTTACGCTCAAGAACGTCGCGGAGTTCGCCGACACGTTCCATCTCGACTTCGGCAGCTTCAACGACTACTCCGACCTCGCGCAGCGCGACTACTACCTCGTGCCCAACAAGGAGAAGCGACTCAAGGTGACGATCACGCCGCCGTGCAGCCTCTACGGCGACGTCGCCATCCCGTTCATCGTCGCCAGCGAGAAGAACAAGGTGACAGAGCAGCGGACCGCGTCCGTGAGCATCATGAACGAGTTCGACCACGACATCGTCATCGGCACGCAGGACGAGGCGTGCAGCCAGATCCAAAGCGCGTACACCTTCAGCGTCAAGAACAACATCGACGTGCCGAACTCCTACGACGTCATCGTCGACGCGCCTGGCTTCGTCTCCTACGATCCCAAGACCCTCAAGCTCGCGGGCGGCGAGGAGAAGAACGTCACCTTGAAACTCGCGCCGAAGAAGGGCCAGGAAGGGAAGTATAACATCAAGGTCAGCGTGGACAGCAAGCTCGGCGACATCAAGAAGACGCGCCCGCTCGAACTCGACGTCTTCGACTGCTTCGCCTTCGACGCCGGCTTCGTCGACCAGCAGCAGGACGCGAACGGCGCTTATGTTGACACGGCGTGCTGCGGCGAGAAGACCTACACGCTCAACATCCGGAACGAGGGCCAGACGGAAGAGACCTATGACATCTCGGTCGACGGCCCGAGCTGGTTCAGTCCTGAGGAGCGGACGATCAGGCTCAAGCCGAGCGAGAACCGGAACGTCGCGTTCACCGCGGACATTCCGTGCACGGACGACAGCCACGAGATCCCGGTCACCGTCTCCCTGACAAAACACCCCGAGATCAGCGAGACCGTCACCTTCCGGCTCGAGAGCCAGACCCAGCAGACCTGCCACGCGGTCGAGACCAGCGTCTCGAAGATTGGTCTCAACGAGCATACGGACGTTGTCCCATTCCTCATCAGGAACACGGGCATCGCGGGCGGCACCTACCGCGTCAACCTCGACAGCCCGCTCTTCGGCAACGTCTCCGAGCAGCGGATCACGCTCGAGCCCGGCGAGGAGAAGGTCCTCCACCTCGCGACGAGAGAGAACCTCACGGACTATTTCGACGGCAAGTACCTCTCGACGCTCACGCTGACGTACGACCCGCTCAACATCGACTACGCCGCGCCCTTCTGGACGCGGTTCAGCCACGACTCGTGGCTCGTCAAGGCCTGGCGCTCCTTCATCGGCTATGACTATGCGAACATCTCGCCGTGCGTCTGGGTGGAGCTCGTCCTCGCGCTCATCCTCGTCGCGGCCATCATCGTCCTCGTCGTCATGTCCGTCCGCGGCAAGCGTCCAATGCTCTCGGCAGGCGCGCTCTGGACGGCAAGGGTCGTTCTCATCACTGCGGCGATCGCGCTCCTCGTAGCCATTCTCATCGTCCCGCTGCCCGCGAAGGCGGCGCTGTACGAGCCGACCGCGAACGACACGACCGGCCTCGTCTTCCAGTGGTATGAGAACGAGCGCATGAGCGTCAACCTCTCGCAGTACTTCCACGACCCAGACAGCGACTGGCTCGAGTACAGCGCCTCGCAGCCCGGCCACGTCTCGGTGAGCATCGATGGCGAGACCGCCGTGCTCCTGCCGGAGCACAACTGGGCCGGCCAGGAGAGTGTCGTCTTCACCGCGACCGACCAGAAGGGCGGCTACGCTGACAGCCCACTCTTTACGCTCCGCGTGCTCGCACGCAAACGGTTGAGCGTGGGCCAATGGCTCAATCGTTACTGCCTGCACGTCAATCTCGTGCTGCTCCTCCTGCTCGCGCTCACGCTGCTCGGCATCGTGCTCCTCTACGAGCCACGACACGGCCGCGTCATCCAGCCGCCGACGCGGCCCGGCAAGGCTGTCCGCACCATCGTCGGCGCTGACGGTGCGGTCCGGAAGCTCGGCGCTGCCGCGACTCCCAGAGCGAAACAGTCGGCGCGGAGCCGCGCCATGGACGCGAAGCTCGTCGCGTGCACTCAGGAGCACGAGATGCGTACCGTCCTCAAGGCCCACGGGCTGCGCGGTACTAAGGGGAACGTCAAGCGCATGCAGGACGCGTGTCGCCGCTTCAAGGCGGACCGGACGCGCACGCATAACCGTTCAGAGTTCTACCGCTGGCTTGCAGAGACCGGCGCGCTCACCACGTTCGAGGGCGGCGCAAAGGCCATCCGGCCCGGCCAGGAGATCGTCGCGACAACCTCGCGGGGAACGACGCGGGTGATTGGCCGCGCCGAACGAATCGAGTGGCCCGAGCCGAAAGGGACGCCGAGAGCGGCCGCCGTCGGCAACGTCGTCAACGTCACCGTCCCGGACGCCAGCACGAAGGAGCTCGTCCTCGTCGGTGCGAAGAACGGCAACAAGGTCCACGACCCGCAGTGCATAGTTGCGCACCGCATCTCGCGGAAGAACAAGGTCACGTTCACCAGCAAGGCGGCGGCCTCGAAGGCGGGCTACGGCCCCTGCAAGATCTGCCAGCCATTCGACTAGGGTGAATCGCATGCGAACCTACGAACTAGTAATGAGGCGTCTTTAACTTTTCTAAAATCTCTTTCCTGTTGCTGATTCCTCAGATCTCTCTCCTGTTGCTGATTCACTGTACACCGCTTTGCTGCACAATCCCGGTTCTTTAAATCAGATGTTTGTTGATGTCGTTGAAGGAAAGCGTCCGCTGGAACGTTTCCATTCGAGTCGCGGATGGTATCACCAACGTGTCGATGTCTACCTGCCGCGCGTACCCTTGGAACGCGCCGTCTCCGGGCGGAACCTCAGACTCTTTGATCTTCGTGGGAAACCGCTACGCTACGATCGCGACAAGGGTATCTTCACCTTCCCCGAGAATCGGCTCGGCTTCCTCCGCCCGTTGTTAGGGATCCCCTGCTTCCCGAGCGGTGATAGCTTCTCCTCGTTAGCCCGCACGGTCCCTGATGCTGCTGCACCCACCGGTCGTCGTATCGTCGATTACCTGACGTTGCAGGACTTGCGCGCTAACGGAAGAGATTGATAAACAGGAGCTTGAGGAGGTCGTCCTTCTCCTTCGCCAGCTCGATGTTCTTCGCGAGGAACCGATCCTGCATCACGTCGCGCACCCAGGTGGAGAAGTCGTTCCTTCCTTGCTTAGTATGATGCTCCCAGACGCGCTGGTCCATCGTTTGGAGCTCGGTGAAGAGGTCCTCTAGGCTCGTAAGGGTTCCGCCTCCGTGGAGGGAGAAGTACTTCTCAGGGTCGGTCACTGCATACGTCGCCATTGTCGTCGATAAGGTTTCTCTTGCGCCGCGGACCTTTTATAAATGTTTCTTTTCATTTTGCTGCGCACCGAACGCCCACGAGTCAGCGTTCCGCGACGTTGTCATCGCGGTCAACCCCCTTCTTCCTGTGTCGGAGTTAGTTTTATAAAGAACCTTGGCTGTCCTCTCACGAGCCCTGGGGGCGTAGTATAACCTGGCTAGAACACATGGCTCCAGTTTCCTGGAGCGCCGAGCCGAAAGGCGATGACGAAGCCTTGGTCTGTCCCGTTCCGGGAGGAAGAGACCATGAAATCCGGGTTCAAATGATCGGTGACTTTGGCACCGACCTGAAAGTCCCGGCGTCCCCATCGGTAGGGGGTGTCTCAGACACCCTCTTTTTTCTTCTTAATTATTTCTTGCAGTGCCGCCTTCTTTTTTGGATGAGTAAAGCCTATTTTTTCGGAGTACTTTCCGAGAAAAGCTCTACGGATTATTAGATGATATGATTGATATTTCTTATATTTATAAGGTCCATTTAGACTTGAATCGATATCTTGCTCTTTGAGAAGTCTTTGTATTTGTTTTAAACCTTTCAGATTGACAATATTCAGTACTATTCTTCGCTGAGGAACTGCAACATGTGCTTCGTCGTCGAAGAAGGCTTGTAACCATCGCGTTTTTACCAGGGAAGAAGCGTTCATTATTTCTTTTGCTATGAACCATTCATACGATTTTCCAGCTCCTAATTTCTTGATAATGTCATACGTCCATTTGCTTGAAAGGTCATATTCATTTCCTTTGGTGCGAACAACTTTTCTTCCGAAGGTTTTCTTGACATCTTTGATATAATTTGCAACAAGTACTTTTTCATTATTGACATATCTGACGCTGAATCGGGTTCTTATTATGTTTTTTCTCGGATGTTGTTGAAGTTCTCGCTTACTTCGTTTTATTCTGGATATGACTAGATAACCGTCTGCACAAATGTGGGCAATTATCCTTGCCAATGAAGGACTGAGTGTAATCGATTTCATCTCGAATTTCAGTTTCATCATTCTTCTCGGAGACCAAGAATTCGAACGGGAGAGGACTTATAAGCGCTACGAGTGCCTGTCCAGTGTCCGGAAATTCACCGTGACGAGACTCCTTTTCTTCTCCAATACCATTCACCTATCAGCGGGCCCAGCACCGCCCCAATCGCGTTGAAGACAAGATTGAACTCCGTATTGTAGTAGCGGAGCGGGTTTTCGCTCGGCGGCAACCCGTCTCCCTGGGTGATGAAGCCGCCTTTGCCGATCCCGAACTGGATCGAGCCGATCCATTCGGAGGTCTCGATGCATCCGCCCACCACCATGAGGGCGATGAACGCGGGGATGATGCTCCGCTAGCCTTTCTGGGGCAGCAAGGCATGGAAGAAGAGCGCCCCGGCGACGCCGCCATAGAAGTGCGCGTACTTGTCGTAGCCGAGACCGAAGTGGAGCGTAGGAGAAGATGCCGAAGAGCGGCTCGTTGAAGGAGCCGAGCACGCTCAATCCATGCAGAAATGGACGCAGACGACGCCATAGGTGGGCGAATCCCATTTACTGCCGAGTAGCCAGCACGATGAGGAAGACGCTCAGGGAGATGTCATCGATCATGTTGTAGTGGGGCAGGAGGAAGAAGTCGGCGATTTCCATGATCAGGACTCCCGCTCCTGTCATCCCGAGTATCGCGATATCCGGTTTGCGTAGCATGCTGACGGAAAGGAATCCTCTCTCGTATTTAGGTTTTTCTCACTCATAAATCAGTATTTTTTTATAGTTTCTTCTTAATTCCGTGGTATATGCCGATCATCGCTGATAATCCGCGTGGCAGGAAGGTTCCTTCGAAGAGCGAGCGCTACCTCCGAGAACGATACAAGCAGCGGCCGGCGGCATCGCCCCGCCCAGCCTCCCGGTCGTCGTCTCCCCCGCCTTCGGCCCCGCCAGTCCAGCGTTCCCCGACCCCAGCCGCGGCAGGCTCTCCCTCTCCAGCGCCTTCCGGTGGCAAGAAGCGGAAGAAGCCAAAGAAGGTCCTGACGCCAGCCGAGAAGCGGAAGCGCTACCTCACGTGGGCGTTCTGGCTCTTGGTCATCGTCGCGCTCTACTTCGGCTGGCAATGGCTCCGCGACCAGGCGCTTATCCTCCTTCAGATGAACTCGCACGTCTGGGCCACGTACAAGGCGGTGGAATCAGAGATCGCCGCGCGCTCGCTCCTCGGCCTCTTCTACGCGTCCTTCTTCGGCGCCCTCTTCTTCATCACGCTCCCAGTAGAGATCATCTTCCTCTACTATCTCGGGCTCAACTACTACGTCGTCCAGGTCCTCGTCATCACGCTGCTGGGCAACCTGCTCGGCATCGCGTTCAACTACTTCATCGGCTGGATCATCGGGCCCAAGTCGCTCAAGTGGTTCCTTAAGAAAAAATATGCTGGTTTCCACCGCAAGCTCGAAAAGGCCGGTGGGTTCATCGTCATCGTGGGCAACATCATCCCATTCCCGATCGAGCTGTTCACCGTCTTCCTCGGCGCAGCGCGCTACGGATTCGTCCGCCTCATGATCTACACGGCCTTCGGCAAGCTCGTCAAGTTCGGCCTCCTTTGGCTCGGGTACAAGTACTTCGTTCAGTATGTGGGGCCATACATCAGCCAGGTCAATCTGCCGTGGTTCCTCAACATCATCAAGTTAGGGTTTGGGGGGTGAGGAAACTGTTTAGTCGCGGGCTTTCCATCATTCTTCACGCCCCGCTGCGTGGCGTAGAGCGCCATCGTGAAACCGATCGCCGCTTTCGAATGGAGTTCGGCGAGCACAATGAGTACGAACTCATCCCGAACACGCGCGAGCACAAGTACGACTTCTATCCGTTCGGATGACTCCGAAGCCCTTCCGGTCCTTGCGCGCATGAGCTCATAAAGGATTGACTTCATCACCTTCGCATGTACTACATCGACGCGTGCATCTGGCGCGACTACTGGGAGAACCGCTCCGACAGGTTCCGGCCGCTGGGCGAGTGGGCGTTCCGGTTCCTGCGCAGCATAGCCGACCAGGATATAGTACTCATATCCGAAATGCTCCTCGACGAGCTCCACAAGAAGTACGCGCCCGAGGAGGTTGTCGAGATGCTTGATGTGGTGCCTGCAGCCTCGCGCGTGGACATCTCGGTCTCTTCTCTGCAGGAATCCGAAGCGAAGTCGCTCGCTCGCGAACGGGGCGTGGCTTTCGGCGATGCGTTGCATGCAGTTCTCGCGCGGGATTGTGGCGCCACGATGATAACGCGTGACAACCATTTCTGGAAGTTGACGGATATCGTCGACGTCAAGAAGCCGGAAGATCTACTCTAACACGATGCCATGCCTCTTGGCATATTCCCTGCTGACCTCTTCCCGTGCCCGGCGGTCATCCTCGTCCGTCGTGCCGTGCCACTTCCCCTTGTCGAAGTTCTCTTCGAGCCTGCGCAGCGCCCGCTCCTTCTCAGCGTCCGATATCTGTTTGCGAATCGCCTCGCGGATGAACTCTGTCTTCGTGCTGTACCTGTCCTTCATCGCCTTCTGCATCGCTTTGGCGAGCCCCTTGTCGAGGCGTATTGTCACCGACTCCATCGAAAGACATAGTAAGACAATGTCATTCATAAATGTTTCGCTCTCTTGACCGGAAATCATTTAATCTGGTATCATCAACGTTCCTCTCATGGCCAGCTGCATCTTCTGCGACATAGCCGCGGGGAAAGCGCCCTGTCACAAGGTCTGGGAGGATGAGGCGCATCTCGCCTTTCTCTCCATCGAGCCGAACACGCCCGGCGTCACAGTCCTCATCACGAAACACCACCTTCCGAGCGACGCCCTCCGGCTGCCGGACGAACAGCTCGCGGAACTGACGCTCGCGGCGAAGAAGGTGGCGCGGCTCCTGGAAGCGGCGTTCGCCGACGTCGGCCGCGTCGGCCTCGTCTACGAGGGGTACGGCGTCGACCACGTCCACGCGAAGCTCTTTCCACTCCACGGGACAAAGGGGGAGTGGAAGCGGATCCTCTCCGGCATTGACCACACGTTCGACACGTACCCGGGCTACATCTCCAGCCACAGCGCCAAGCGCGTCCCGGACGAGGAGCTGGCGGCGCTCGCGGAGCGCATCAGGAGCCAGAAACTTTAAATATCCTCGCCACCGACACCCAAGGATAACGTCAAAGGTGGTCATCATCGCGAGCGATCTCAATAAGGAGCTGGACAAGTACATCTCGAGCAGGCGCGAATCCGCGTCGTGGAGTCTCTTCAGCCCGCGCAAGCCCAAGGCGAAGCACGCCGAGGAGTTGCCGGAGGGGCTGAGCAGCGACAAGGTCCACATCATCACGGAGGAGCCGTTGCCGATGAAGGGCGGACCGAACCTGAGCGAGGATCTCTCACCCGAGGAGATGGCGCGGCTTGAGGCGATGCAGCGCGACCTGGAGCGCGTCGACCGCGCAGAAGAAGCCCATCCAGCGTTCCAAGAGGAGCTCGAGGAGGAGCGCGAATCGCTCCTCGATCGGTTCTTCGCCTTCTTCCGCCTGAGCGATAGGCGTCACCGGCTTGAGCGAAAGGCGCACGAGCTCGAGTACGTCGAGGAAGAGGTCGTTCCGCGCATCGACGAGGACGTCAAGCGCGTGCTCAAGATCGTCCATTCCTGGCTCGAACAGCTCCCATCAAAGGAGAAGAAGGCCTTCAAGAAGTCGAAAGATTTCCAGGAGTACAAGGCGCTCCTCCATAAGTACGGCATCGCTAAGTGAGGCGCCCGCCCTCGTTGATATGGTCTCGGTTCCTGGTCGGCCGTGCCGCGGCGATGATGAGTCTCACTTCGTCGCCATGATCTCGACGATCGCGCCCGGTTCGAGGATGTGATCCTTCGCCATCGGCAGCTTCGTCCGCACGTTGATCGCCTTGACGAAGTTCTTCCCGAAATCCGTATGGAGCCGGAACGCGAAGTCCAACGCGGTCGCCTCGGGCTCCATGAGGAAACAGTCAGGAATCACCCTGCCTTCCGAATCCTCGAGCTTGGAGACGCCACCGGGGAAGATGGGCTTGTACCGGAGCAGCTCGAAGACGACGTGGTTGAGCACGTCCTGGACGCCGGTCGAGCCGCGCTGCTCCATGAACCCCTTGATGAAGGTCATTCCCTCCCGCTGCCGCTCGTTCAGCTTGCTCTCATCCTTGAGCTTGAACTTAGGTTCGCCCGGGATGTATTCAACGAGGCCGTGCTTCGCCGCCTCCTTGAGGGCGAGCTCGAGCTCGGCCGAGCAGGGGACGATATGGTAGTCTGGGAACTCCGACTTGAGCCGTTCATAGTTCTCCCACGCGCCGGGCACGTCGGCCTTGTTCGCTGCGATCATCATCGGCTTCGTCTTCTTGCGCAGGAGGCTGGCGAGCCGGAGGAGCTGCTCCTCGTTCCAGAACGCTGGCTTCGCAGGATCCAATTCCAACTCCTTGATCGCCTTCTTCGCGATCTCCTCCGTGACCCTGAGGCCGGAGAGCTGCTTCTCCAGCGCAGCCGACATGGGTCGCTTCTCCTGCTGCGCCTGACGGACGAACTTCTCCCAGCCCTTCTTCATGATGTCGAGATACCAATGGTCGAGCTCGGTCTCGAGGAAGGAGACATCGTTCGCCGGGTCGTAGCTGCCAGCGGGCACTGGTTCGCCCTTCTCGTTGATCGAGCCGTAGACGTCGATGACGTGGATGAGCGCGTCCGCCTGGTTGAGGTCGTTGAGGAACTCCTTACCCAGACCTGCGCCTGTGTGCGCGCCCCGGACGAGGCCAGCGACGTCAATCAGGTCGACTGGGACGAAACGCCATTCGCCTTGGACGTAGCCCATGCGCGGATTGGACCTCTTGCCGAAGTCGCGCGCCGGGTCCTTGACGCGGACGAACCCGACGGCATGGTTCGGCTTGATCGTCGTGAACGGATAATTCGCGATCTCCACCTCTGCGAGCGTCGCCGCCTTGAAGAAGGTTGATTTGCCGCAACTGGGCTTGCCAACGATTCCTACGAGCACGAGTTATCACCTCGTGCGAGGACCTTGCAAAACCAAGCGAGGATTCCGATGAGCATAAGCGGGAGAAACCGGCCGCCTTTTTAAGGGTTTTTGGGGGTGATTGCTTCGTAGAGTCCATCGAAGCATAGACGTTGCCGCAACGCTTGGCTCACCGGAGTCGGCTGCGCTCCCAATCTTTTATGGAGAAGATGAAAAAGTTTTAACATTTTATCGGGTTCTCTTGCTCTTCTGTACCACAACAATCATCACTATAGCAAGGCCTATCAACAAGAGGGTCCAGATCAACCAATGGCTCGAGCTCTTCGTTTTATTGCTCTTCGTTCCATCGGAAGCTGTTGAAGAGTGCCCTTCTTTCGTTGTCGTGGTATTTTTGGTTGGTGGCTCAGCGTTATTATTCGTTTCTTCTGTTGTGGTCGCTGTCTCACTGCTTGAATTGGTACTCGTCGTACCCGCTTCACTGGTGGCTTCACGCACTACCCGAGCCCGGAGCAGATAGCGGCGCTCATCACCTCCCTGCGAGCGGCCGAGCAACCGGCACTGCGCACGCTCAAACTCTTCCTGAAGCTCAAGTACCCTGACTTCACGATGGAGCGCGAGCATCTCTGCCTCCGGCAAGGGCATGATTTTCCGACGATCACGGGCGACGTGGTGAGCGACGAGGGCTGGCGCATCAAGCAAGATGACTATCCCAAGTACTTCTCCGAGTACATCGACCTCGCATCCACTGCGAAGTTCGCCGTCAAGCAAGGCAATACCTTCATGCTCGGCGCGCTGCCGCGCATCAACGCCAACATCGAGCATATCGACAAGGACATCCGAGCGCTCCTCAAGAAGGCGAAGATACGCTTCCCGTCGAAGAACCCGTTCCACAACCTCGTCGCGCAGGCGATAGAGCTCGTCCACTGGGTCCGCAAGGGACAGGTCATCCTTCGCAAGTACGAGAAGGGCTTCACGCGCGAAGCGATCACCGTGCAGCCGAAAGCTGGCACGGGCGTCGGCGTCGTTGAAGCGCCGCGCGGCCTGCTCTTCCACACATACACGGTCGATAAGAACGGCTACGTGACGAAGGCGAACATCATGACCCCGACGTCGCAGAACCTGCGCGCCATGGAGGAGGACGTCAAGGCGTGGCTGCAGCGCCTCCTCGACGCGGGCGTCAAGAAGGCGGCCATCCCCCTCGAGCTCGAGAAGCTAATCCGCGCGTATGACCCGTGCTTCTCCTGTTCGACGCACTTTCTCAACGTGGAATGGGACGGCTAGCAGAAAAGCTTTTAATTGGCTTCTCCTCGCGCACTGTTATGGGGTGCATGCAGCGGGTCTACGCCGCGGCGAAGCGGAAGCAGGCGACGATCGTCTTAGCGGAAGCGGAGGACGAACGCGTCATCAAGGCCGCCGCGGCTATCGAGAAGCAGGAGCTTGTCAAGCTGATACTGCTCGGCGACCCGAAGAAGGTAGCCGCGCTCCAGAAGCGCCTCAAGGTGAAGCTCAAGGCGCAGACGATGTGCTTCGCGACCTACCCGGACGCGGAGCGGCTCGCCAAGCGGATGGTCGCCCTCCGGAGGCGGAAGGGGTTGGTGCTCGATGAGGCGCGTCATCTCCTCGAGACCAGCACGACGTACTTCGCGGCGATGCTCGTCGCCGAGGGCGCTGCGGATGGGTACGTCTCCGGCAACCTCTGCCCGACGGCCGAGACGGTGCGTCCGGCGTTGCAGCTGCTCGGCACTGAGTCCGGGTACGCGTCCAGCCATTTCCTCATGCTCCGCACGAGAGCAGGAAAGGAGGAGGCGCTCCTCTATGCGGATTGCGCGCTCAATCCGGACCCGCGAGCGGAAGAACTCTCCTTAATCGCGGCACAGACGGCCAAGAGCGCGCAGCTGTACGGCCTCAAGCCGAAGGTCGCCTTCCTGAGCTTCTCGACGAAGGGGAGCGCGCTCCACGACCGGGTGACGAAGGTGCAGCTCGCGGTGAAGCTGGCGAAGCAGCACCTCTCCATCCCCGTGGACGGCGAGCTCCAGTTCGACGCCGCGTACGTCGCGGATGTCGCGAAACGGAAAGCGTCGGGCAGCAAGGTCGCAGGGAAGGCGAATACGTTCATCTTCCCCTCATTGGAAGCGGGGAACATCGCGTACAAGATTACGGAACGGCTCGCCGGATTCCAGGCCGTCGGCCCGGTCCTCCAAGGACTGAAGCGGCCGGCGAACGACCTGTCGCGCGGCTGCTCGGTCCAGGACATCGTTGACGTCGTCGCCATCACGGCGGCGCAGAGTGGATAACTTTTTATTGGCTCCCTTCTTCTGGTTGGGGATGAGAATGTTCCGCCTCTCTCTCGTCTTACTGCTCCTCGCTGTGCTTCTCTCCGCCTGTGCGCCGGCGCAGCGCTCGGTCACGGTTCCGCAGGCGCCAGCGCCAGACCAGCCCGTCTCACTCCCAGACCAGGGGAACGTCTCCGTGGCCCTCGCGCCGAGCCCGAACGCCATCCCAGCCGAGACGACGGTGACCCTCACCGAGGGCGAGACGCAGACAATCAGGATTCTCGGGAAGCTCTACACGCTCCGGCTCAGCCGCATCAAGGGCGACACGGTCGCGGTCACGGTGAACGCGCAGGACTTCACGCTGCGGCGGGGCGAGGAGTTCAGCTTCGGCGACTTCGTGCTGCGTCTCGATTCCTTCAGGCCGGATGCGGTCACTGTCCCCAAGCCGAGCACGGCGGACGTGACGCTCTCCGTGCCGGGCGTCGGCGCCATCCGCGACGTCATCGCGGAAGGAGACAAGCGGACCTATGCCTTCCCGGACGGCTCGTTTCGGACCCTGCTCCTCGAGGCGGTCGGCACGACCGGCAAGGGCGACACCGCCGGCCTCTTCTCCGTCGACGGCGAGGAGGCCTACCTGACCGAGCGGGAGAACGGCCGGCCAGGGAACAGCTCGCTCTTCGTGCATTACCTCTTTCCGGTCAAGCAGGGCGCCACCGTCTCTCTCGCGCAGGCGGACATCACCATCATCCAGAACACTTAAAAACGGCTTTCTTCATTCCCTGGCCGAGAGGTGAGTTATGAGCCGTTCCATCCTTGTCTTGAATGCGGGCAGCAGCAGCGTCAAGTTCGCGCTCTACTCGCCGGAGCACGACGCGCTCCTCGTCCGCGGTCGCATCGAACGGGTTGGCACGCCGGAGGCGATGCTCCGTTTCGAGCGTTTCTTCTCCGGCGGCTCAGGGACCGAGGAGGAGGTCCAGGAGTACCCCGTTATGGTTGGCGCCGACAACGCCTTGCCCTTTCTCCTCGACCTCCTGCTTCGGGAGCGGCTCCTCGGCTCGCTCCGTGACATCGCGGCGGTCGGCCACCGCGTGGTGCACGGCGGCGCGCTCTACGCGGCGGCGGCTGTCGTCGACGACAAAGTCCTCAGGGACATCGAGGAGTTATCGCGCTTCGCGCCGCTCCACCAGCCGCACAACCTGCATGGCATCCGGCAGTCGATGCGTCTCCTCAGGGTGCCGAACGTCGCGGTCTTCGACACGGCCTTCCACCAGACTATGAAGCCGAAGGTCTATCTCTACGGCATCAGCCCGGAGCTCTACCGGCGGTACGGCATCCGGAAGTATGGTTTCCACGGCACGAACCACAAACGCTGCGCGCTCGCCGCCGGTGAGATCCTCGGTGGCATGCCGCGGCGGATGGTGACCTGCCACCTCGGCAACGGCTCCAGCGTCACGGCCGTGCTGGACGGGAAGAGCGTTGACACGTCCATGGGCTTCACGCCGACGGACGGCCTCCTCATGGGTACCCGTTCGGGGGCGATGGACCCGGAAGCGGTCCTCTACCTGCTCCGTGAGCTCCACAAGAGCCCGAAGAAGATAGGGGAGTTCCTCAACCAGGAGTCCGGGCTCAAGGCGATCGCGGGCACGGAGGACGTCCGGGACATCTGGCGGATGGCGTGCGACGGAGACGAGAACGCGAAGCTCGCGCTTGACATGCTCGCCTATCGCATCGCCGGCTTTATCGGCTCGTACGCGGCCGCGTTGAACGGGCTGGACTGCCTCGTCTTCACCGGCGGCATCGGCGAGAACGCGTGGTACGTCCGGAGCGAGGTTTGCCGGCAGCTCGGCCACCTCGGCGTCCGGCTGGACACGGACCGGAACCAGGCGAACGTCCAGGAGATCAGCGCTCAGGACGGAAAGGTGAAGGTCTTGATCATCCCTGCGGACGAGGAGCTCCAGATAGGGCGTGAGACGCGGGACGCACTCGGGCTGTGAGTGTGCTCTTCATCGGCGGCGATGCCGAGACGTTCATCCTGTCGCACCGATCTTCAACCTTTCTTGAAGAGCAGCCAGTAGACGTGTTGGTTCAGGTTTCCTTCTTTCTGGAGCCGGAGCCCGTACCGCTCGCAGGTCATCGTCACCTGCCTGCGCGGCAGCCGGTGTTCGCGCGGAGGTCCCGAGAGGGGATCGACCTTGGATGCCGCAGGGTTCCAGTCCACGACGAGGAACGTTCCTTTCGGCTTCAGGATGCGCGCCGTCTCCGCGACGGTGCGCTCATCCCTGTAGTCATGGAAGCACGAGACGCTGAGCGCGACGTCCACGGTTGCGTCCGGCAGCAGGATCGCATCGGGCGTGGAGCGTACCGTCTCCAGATTCGCGGTGCCGCGCTCCTTCCTGCGTTCGTCCATGACCGCGACCATGCCCTCCGAGATGTCGACACCGTAGACCTTCCCGGAGTGACCGACGCGCGCTGCCACCGCGAATGCGACGGAGCCCGTTCCGGCGCCGATGTCTGCGAGCTGCTTTCCTTCCAGTGGGGGTAGTAGGTCGAGGATCGCCTCTACCGGCAGGATGGCCTGCCGTTCCGGCCGCTCCAACAGTTCGGCGTCCGCCTTGCTCCAGTCCATCCCCCTCCGGAAGTTGTTCCGCCTTATAGCGTTTGTGAAACGGCTATGTAGAATATCCCGTCGAAGGTAGCATTGCGTTGCCTCAGAGGCAACGCTGGCTTGGCTCGACGGAACTGACAGGGTTCGCTCACTTCAGTGAGCGGTTCCGGTCAGTGAAGTAGGGAATATTCTACTAAGCCTTGTGAAACATAATACTTAAAAACCCTCCTTTGTCTCGTCCCCGCATGGCGTTCCTGGGACTCGGGCAGACCTATCTCGGCAACACGCTCGGGCAGTACGTCCTCTTTTTCCTGATACTCATCGGCGCCGTCGCGGCGGGTAAGCTCGTCACCTGGATCTCGAAGACGTTCCTCAAGGCCTTCGCGAGCAAGACCAAGACCAAGCTCGACGACACGATCCTCCACGTCCTCGAGGGTCCGGTGCTCTTTACCATCTTCATCCTCGCGCTCACCTTCGGCAAGGATGTTCTGACGCTCTCCCCCACCGTCGCAGACGTCTTCGCGAAGACGATCACCATCCTCTGGATCCTGAACGGCGCCTGGTACCTGGTGCGGCTGCTTAACAGCGCGCTCACCCACTACGTCCAGCCCATGGCTAAGAAGTCGGAGACCGACCTGGACGACCACATGCTTCCCCTCCTGCAGCGCCTCATCAAGATCGTCATCGTCGCGATAGTCGCGATCATGATCATTGAGAAGCTCGGCTACGACGTCTCCACGTTGGTTGCTGGCTTGGGTCTCGGCGGCCTCGCATTCGCGCTCGCGGCGCAGGACTTGCTGGGTAACTTCTTCGGCGGCCTCGCCATCCTCACAGACAAGCCCTTCAAGGTCGGCGATCGCCTGAAGATAGGGACCGATGTCGATGGCTTCGTCCGCGAGATCGGGCTCCGCACGACGCGCCTCGAGACCCTCGCGAGCACGATGATCGTCGTGCCGAACCGGAAGGTCGTCGATGCCATCCTCGTCAACGTGACGCGCGAGAAGGCGCGCCAGATCATCATCGACATCGGTGTCGAGTACGGCACGAGCGTCGCGAAGCTCGAGCAGGCGAAGAAGCTCATCGAGAAGAACATCAAGGCGGTCAAGGGCCTCGACCACGAGACGTTCACCATCGCGTTTAGCTCCTTCGGAGACTTCGCCCTCAACCTCAAGGTCATCTTCTGGATCACGAAGGAAGGCATGGATGACTACTTCGGCGTCCAGGACAAGTTGAATATGGGCATCAAGAAGGATTTCGAGAAGGCGAAGATCGAGATGGCTTTCCCGACCCAGACGGTTTATGTGCGGAAGTGAATCCGCCAGGGGTTGTTCTCCTGAACCTTGCAATCGTTCGCGATGCCGCACTATCAACATATCCTTTCGTCGCGGCCGCTGGGTAGCGGCAAGATGGCTTATTCGAGACGTGGGGTGTATGTGTGAAAAGAGTATATTTCATACTTTGTAGATGTTGTCATACCTTGTAGATGTTGTGCTAGCCTATCTTATGAACAGTGCTTCTCGTATAGAGGTTTCCAGAAGCATCAATGTATGACGTGATTGTCGTGCTATTGGCGAAGGTAAGTGTTCCTGCCGGCGGGGTTAATGAGCTCTGATTCTCTTGAACTGTTCCCTTCAGGTAGAGATCCCCAGTCGTTGGTGTGAGCCAGACTTTCGGGCCTGTTGTGGCAAGTGCGAAGATAATACTGTTTGCATCGGGACTGTTGGCTGTGTTCTCGTAAAGAGTTCCCTTATACACCCATCGTCCTTGTTGATCGAGCACGCCGAGAACAGTTCCAGCGGCGTCCTTGAAAGCGGTTGTTTGCGCTGTCAAGCAGTTTTTGTACGAGCAGGAATAACCACTCTGGCACTCGTTTGTGGAGGAGCAATCATAGACTTTGGCTGAGAGGCAGTAATCATTTGCACTCCCGTCACCCGTCCCGAAGTCATAGAAATTAGACGTTGTTGAACCACTTGCAACACACGAGGTCGTGCTGCCAGCGTCATAACAGCAACCCGTCCCGCAATCAATCGTCTTGTCGCCGACATCAGGGCCTTGTCCATTCGCGCCGTTACACGCGAAGACATCATAGACGCGGTCGCCAAACCCCGTGTCGGGATTTCCAGGACTGCTACATCGGTCGCTCGTGTCCGAAAAAGCATAATATGTGCTGCTGCCGGACACTTCGTTCCCCGTTCCTTCACAAACATAGCCACTCGGGACATTCGTCAGGGTATCACCAACATCATACGCACACGTATGACTCGCATCACAACGGAGCTGATCTTGTTTTTTCTGACACGTATACGGGCTTCCAGCACCAGCGCAGCCATTATACCCGCTTGTCCCACAAAGAGTGGTTCCTGACGTGCCGCACGTGCTTGTCAGCGTATAACCAGTAGTAGCATACTTTGTCGCGCCTTTTTGATAATACGTGCTTGCTGTAGTGTCACAACTTCCTGCGCCGTTGCACTCTGAATAGCGAAGGTTGCCGGAGCACGCATCCGCGGTGCAATCTTGATAGTCTGCATTACTATCACAGGCGAGCGACGTGGATGTCGCGTCAACAAGGCTTCCCGAACTACACACTTTAGACGACGGATTATTCGTGTATGAACTACACGTATCTGCAACGGAACCGTCAGAGGCTGTACAGCTAGAGTAGCTGAGCTGACAAGTTGAAACGCAGGAGTCTGTTTTTGAGGACGAAGTACTCGAGAGTTGACCAGGATTTCCGGAACAATCCCAATCGGTAGCACTACAGGAGCCGCCACCGCTGCTACCGCCACTATCAGTGCAGGAGTCTGATTTCGACGTCAGTGTCGAAGCGCACGAAGAGCCACTACAATAATAGTAGGTAACGCTTGGGTTATCAATGGTCCCGCTACACGCATCGTTGTAAGAGGATGGTGTGCTACCACAACTTCCCCCGGAACAGTAATAATCGGTTTGAGTGCAGGTCCCACCCCCGAGGGAGGAGCCCGTATCGCTACAACTGTCCGTACCACAACTCGTGTGGAGCCACGAACCAGAACTGCAGTAGCGACGATCTGATGCGCTGTAACAATCAGGAGCATTCGTTCCACTATTATAACATGAAGCGCTATGGCCGCACTGGCCTGAATTACAGCAATACCCACCGCCTGAATAGTCGCTGGCGCAATCGTTAGAGTAACACTGCGAGGATGAAGTGCAGGAGCACGTGTTCGATTTTGTGCACCCACCGACGGGGCAGGAGCTGCACGACTTAGAACTGCACGTTTGAGTCGAATACCCGCAGGAGGTGCTTCCTTGACCGCATTGCGTATTATAACTACAGCTAATATCTGCGCAGGTATAACAATTGGAATCCCCCTTATAGTAATGACTGGTGCACGAGGAGGATGCTGTTCCGTCGCAGGTAGCGGATGAATAATAGGTGCAACCCGCGCCAGTACACGACGTCTGGTCGCTGTAATAACTACAAGCAAAGGGGGTGCCTATGCAAATTACAGGATTAAGTTGGTCCACCGTACAGCCATGGGAGGTGCATGCCAGCGGGGTTCCATCATCATAAGCTAGACACGGGTCTGGTGTTCCTCCACAGGTCCCTGCACTGTGCCAGTCACAACCCATATAGGTGCAGGGTCCTGACGAGGAGATGGAACCACAACTCGCAGTACCACTACACTGATTGACGCACCCTAAAAGGACGCCACCACAATTTGAAGAGGTGAAGCTGCAGGCGGTGCCTGAACAGGCAGCTTCACTCTGAGAAGGGAGGAGAGCAAGAAGAAGTATCATAAAGAGAGCAAAAGGAAGTATCATAAAGAAGAGTGAGGCGATACGCTTCCCCCTATAGTGGATGAACAAGATAAGCAAGAAAAAGAATGCGAGAAGAATGAAAATGTAAGGAAGAGGAGATCTTCTCCTTTCAGTCAAAGCGTTCTTCTTAGGTTCAACCAAACTCTCGTTGTTTTTTTCGTGCTGCTCGAAAGGCTCCGCAACCACTTTAAAGATTGGGCTTTTCTCTGCAATGGGAGGGATGAAGAGGCCTTTTGGTTTAGGGATTTGAAACGCTGTCGCAGTCCCACTTTTGACTATCCTCGCCTTTGTACTATTGACATACAATATGGGCGTGTCATTCTTTGATTCAAGCGTGCAGTTGATGATCGTCAAGTTCCTCGTATTCTCCACACGGAGAGCGACAGGGCTTTCCCCACCAATAACGTGGCCTTGACAATCGAGCACGAGGCCGTCGGCGTTATAAATCCAGAGCGCTTGTTCTACAAAAGGGTAGGGACAGTACAGGTCATCAGTCATCTGGACGACATGATACTGGTACGTCGACGGAATGTTGTAGTCCGGATTGCAATTACGAACTGCCCCAACAAAAGTCATGCTTATGAGAAGTATCACAAAGAAAATCAAAACGCGTCGCATTTTTTCCCTCAACCAAGCATGACTAGGGCGGTGATAGTTCCCGTCCCTTTTTCAAGTTTACTCAAAGCCTTCCCCACTATCGCTCCTCTGCACTGATCAATTGAAGGACAGCGCATGACGTAACCCGGCGTACTACTGGTCGTTAAAAGATCACCACGGAGTATTGGTCCTGTTTCGTTTATTGCATGCACTGGAACGCGACCACTCAATGCTAACGGAAGACGATGAGTTTGACCCTTATCTTCCGGCCGATTGAGCTTGACACCAGGGTCCATGCTGATAATTCCGGCAACACGCGTACTGTATGGCTCTCCTGCTTTGACCAGACTCTCATCCTTCTCTCTATCAATGAGCGCCACATCGCCCGGTTCTAAATCACTGCTCGTGTGAATAAATTCTGCAATATCATATCCTGTCAGGTTCCCGCCCAAATATAAGTCGCCCGTGACATTAGCATCTCCAACCACTGTTAACTCACTGCCCGGACTCGTCGTCCCGATGCCGACTTTGCCTTGAATATAACTGTTCCCTGTTCCATCAACAGCTAAATTGTTTGAAGTTTTAAGATATCCATCATGTTCTACTCTTAATCTTTCGCTTCCTCCACTACTTATTACTCTAAAAATTGGCTGACCACTCGCAGGATTAGTAAGAGTTCTTACTGCAATGCCTTCGTCAGGATAACCTGAATCGCTTGCCCGCAATTCTACAGCTGCATTTCCATTTTCAGGATCGATGAATTTGATCCCATTTGAACCAATTTTAATATCTCCTGCTACTTCCAACTTCGCCCCAGGACTCGTCGTCCCGATACCGACGTTGCCGGTCTTATCTATTACCATCTGTTGTGAACCATTAGTACCAAATCGCATCTCATCACCTATATGGTAATACTGAATAAACCCAATGTCTTCATCGTCAGTATCG